>JADMIO011089345.1_pt1 | contig 39703 bp, 36 predicted proteins | sample 8958161 | NCBI WGS metagenome assembly JADMIO01 (sample SAMN16585339, study PRJNA669376) | soil metagenome | isolation source: Crop rotation soil | place: USA: Cullars Rotation, Alabama | collected 2011 | reverse complement strand
GCCGCGACTTCAAGTCACGTGAATTCCAAGCTTCGGATCCCACTGTGCTGGAAAGGGCGCCTCGAGCATGACCTTCCATGCGCCGCGCCCGTACGTGCCCGCGACGAGCTCGTGCGGCTCGGCGACGATCTCGAGGTCGCTCACGACCATGCCGAGCGGCATGCCGGCCATGAACGGCGCGAACGTCTCGCCGCCGTCGGTGCTCTCGTACACGCCGATGTCGGTGCCGACGAAGATGCGGTCCGTGTCGAGCGGATCGATCGCGACCGTGTTCGCGGGTACGCCGGGAAGACCCGCGCCGATGCCTTCCCAGTCGGCGCCGTCGACCGAGCGCATGAGGTGCGGATCGCCGAAGACGCTGCGCGTCACGAAGACGCGCGCGACGTCGGTCGGGTCGGCCGCGATGTCCGAGACGTTGCCGCCCGGATAGCTCTGCGTGATGTCGGTGAAGACCGGCGTCGCGATCGACGCGTCGGCCGACGTCCAGATCTTGCCGTTGCCCGAGCCCGTGTACATGCGCAGCGAGCCGTCGACCGGATCGTCGATGGCCGTGATGACCGTGATCGATTGCGAGTTGCTGCCCGTGACGCTGCCCGAGATGTCGGTCCACGAATACGCGCCGCCGTCGTCGCTCGTCGCCGAGCGGTAGACGCGGTTCGAGCCGACGAAGACGTAGTCGCCGCCGGTCACGAGCGGCGTCACCCACGGGAACGGATCGTTGATGTTCTGCCCGTCGTGGCTGACCGACTGGTACGTGTTCGGCTGGCCGTGCGAGGCCGAGAGATAGACGGCCGCGCCGCCGGCGGGATAGCTCGTCTGGAACACGCGGTCTGCGTTCTTCGCATCGACCGCGTTCATGAAGCCGTCGCCGGTCACGAGCGTCACGTCCCAGAGCTGCGCGTCGTCGCGCACCGACGAGGAGTTGTCCTGCGCGCCGCCGTAGATGCGGTCGGGATCGTCGGGGTCGAGCGCGATGTCGTAGAACTGCGTGATCTCGAGGTTCGCGTTGAGGTTCGAGAACGTGCCGCCGCCGTCGTCGCTGCGCCAGAGGCCGCCGTCGCTGCCGACCCAGAAGCGGGCGCCGTCGTTCTTCGAGAAGCGCACGATGTGCGTGTCCTGGTGGACGTCCTGGCTGCGGCCCCAGCCGGACGTGAGGATCGTCAGGTTCTGGCCGCCGTCCGTCGAGAGCGCCGGCCGGATCGTGCCGACGAGCAGCGTCTCCGGATCGGTCGGATGCACGTCGAGCGTCAGGTTGTAGTAGCACTGGCCTTCGCACGCGTCGGCGTTGACGGTCGTCCAGCTGTCGCCGGCATCGTCGCTGCGATAGAGCGCGAGCGACGCGCCGCTCGACGGGCCGAGGAGCGCGTACATCGTGTCGGGATTGCTCGGCGACATCGCGAGGCGGCCGTACGATGCGGCCGAGTTCACCGGAAGGCCGTTCGTCAGCGGATTCCAGGTCACGCCGGCATCGGTCGACTTGTAGATGCCCTTCGAGCGGAGCTGCGCGAAGACGACGTTCGAATCGCGCGGATCGAAGATGACGTCGCGCGAGCCCGAGTTCGCCGCAGACACCAACGTCCACGTCGCGCCGCCGTCGGCCGTGCGGTAGAGGCCGCCGCCGCTCGCCGATCCGTTTGTGTTGCAATGGCCCTGTCCGCCGACGATGAGCACGTTCGGATCGGTCGGCGACTGCGCGAGCGCCGTGATGAACGAGAGCGGCATCGCGCTGTCGCCGCTGCCGTTGCGCGGCTCGAACGTCGCGCCGCCGTCGGACGAATAGAAGAGCCCGAGGCCGAAGTAGTCGACGCAGCCCGCGAACGCCTCGCCGGTGCCGACCCAGACGTGATCGCGGTTGCCGCTTTCCATCAGGATCGAGCCGATGCTTTCGGTGCCGATCGCATCGAAGAGCTGCGTCCAGGCCTGTCCGCCGTCGGTCGTCTTCCACACGCCGCCGGCCGCGGCGCCGAGGTACATCGTGTTCTCGTCGGCCGGATCGACCGCGAGCGCCGTGACGCGGCCGATGACATGGCCCATGTCCCAGTCGAGCATCGTCATGCCCTCGGGACCGAGCGCCTGCCAGGATTCGGCGGCGAGGAGCGCAGGCACGGCGTTCGCGACCTGGCTCTGGAGGTGCCGGACAGCCCGCGCGCGCTGCGTGCGTGCATCCGGATTCTCGTCGAGGCCGCGCGCCTGGACGAACCATTCGATGCGCTTCTCGATCGCCTCGTCCTCGCCGTCGGTCTTGTCGACCGGAAGCAGCGGCGAGGGGCGATCGGCCGCGAAGGCCGGCGCGAACATGAAAGCGAAGGCAAGCGCCGCAAACGCGAGCGTGCCGGATCGGCGGTGGTTCATGCGGGTCCCCAGAACCGGCGCGCGCGGCCGGTCGCCACGCTACGATAGCCGATCGCTCCGGCTTGAGCCCTATGCCGTTCGTTCATCCGGCGGGGTCCGGCTGCGGTTCCGGATTGGATTTGCCGCGCCGGCCCCGATATCCGGACGATCCGTCCAGTCCTTTTGCATGAATCGAGGTTTTCCGATGTCGTCCACCGCCGAAACGCGCGCCTTCGAGGCCGAGGTCGCCGAGGTCCTGCACCTCGTCACGCATTCGCTCTATTCGCACAAGGAGATTTTCCTGCGCGAGCTGATCTCGAACGCGTCCGACGCCTGCGACAAGCTCCGCTTCGCGGCGCTGTCGGATCCTGCGCTGACGGCCGAGGATTCGGACCTGCGCATCGAGATCACGGCCGACAAGGACGCGCGCACGCTGACGATCCGCGACAACGGCATCGGCATGACGCGCGAGGAAGTCGTCGAGAACATCGGCACGATCGCGCGCTCGGGCACGAAGCGCTTCCTCGAGACGCTCTCGGGCGACGCGCGCAAGGACACGCAGCTGATCGGCCAGTTCGGCGTCGGCTTCTATTCCGCGTTCATCGTCGCCGACCGCGTGACGCTGGTGACGCGCAAGGCCGGCGCGCCGGAAGGCGAGGGCGTCCGCTGGGAATCGGCCGGCACGGGCGAGTACACGCTCGAAACGGTCGACGCGCCCGCGCGCGGCACGTCGGTGACGTTGCACCTCAAGGACGACGAGAGCGAGTTCCTCGACGCGTGGAAGCTTCGCGACCTCATCGCGCGCTATTCCGATCACGTCGCGTTCCCGATCCGCATGCCGAAGCAGAAGGACGGCAAGCCGAGCGACGAGATGGAAACCGTCAATCACGCGTCGGCGCTGTGGACGCGCCCGAAGAGCGAGCTCAAGGACGAGGACTACCAGTCGTTCTACAAGTCGATCACGCACGATTTCAACGACGCGCTGGCGTGGACGCACAACCGCGTCGAGGGCGCGCAGAGCTACACGCTGCTGCTGTTCATCCCGGAAAAGCCGCCGTTCGATGCGCTCTTCAGCGGCCGCGACGAACGCAAGGGCCTCAAGCTCTACATCCGCCGCGTCTTCATCATGGACGCGAGCGAGCAGCTCCTGCCCGCGTATCTTCGCTTCGTGCGAGGCGTCGTCGATTCGGACGATCTTCCGCTCAACGTCAGCCGCGAGATCCTGCAGGACAACCGTTTGCTGCAGCAGATCCGCGGCGCGTGCGTGAAGCGCGTGCTCGATCTCCTGGAAAAGCTCGCGCGTGACGACGCCGACAAGTTCAGGCAGTTCACCGACGCCTTCGGCAACGTGCTGAAGGAAGGCATCGCCGAGGATCCGGCGAACCGCGAGCGCATCGCGAAGCTCCTGCGCTTCGCGTCGACGAAATCGGAAGGCGCCGCGAAGACCGTCTCGCTCGACGACTACATCGCGCGCATGGCGGTCGGCCAGGACACGATCTGGTACGTCACGGCCGATTCGAACGCGGCCGCGCGCTCGAGCCCGCAGATCGAGGCGCTTAAGGCGCGCGACATCGAAGTGCTGCTGCTCGCCGACCGCATCGACGAATGGATGATCGGCTATCTCGGCGAGTATTCCGGCAAGAAGCTGCGCAACGCCGGCAAGGGCGATCTCGACGTCGACAAGCCCGACGAAGCCGAAACCGAAAAGCGCAAGGACGCCGAGAAGGCCGCCGAAGGCGTTGTCGCGAAGCTGAAGACGCTGCTCGGCGAGCGCGTCGGCGACGTGCGCGTCAGCCATCGCCTGATCGGCTCGCCGTCGGTGCTCGTGCTCGGCGAGCACGACATGGCGCTGCACATGCAGCGCCTGATGCGCGAGGCGGGGCACGACGTGCCCGCATCGCCGCCGACGCTCGAGATCAATCCGTCGCATCCGCTCGTCAAGCGCATCGAAGCCGAGGCCGACGCGTCGCGCAGCGAGGATCTCGGGCTGCTGCTGTTCGACGAGGCGCGTCTTGCGGCCGGCGATCAGCTCGACGATCCGTCGGCGTTCGTCGCGCGCGTCAACCGCCTGCTCGGCGCGTAAGTTCCCCACACACCGTCGTCCCGGCGAAAGCCGGGACCCATTTTGATTTTCGCCGGAAGATCAAAATGGATTCCGGCCTTCGCCGGAATGACGGATTGGTGCCGTTCCGGCGCGTGCTAACATCGATTCCGCGCCCGGCTCTTTGGCCGTCCAAACAAGAATCGAAATGCAGATCGAAACGAAGCTGCCGAAGGTCGGCACGACGATCTTCACCGTCATGAGCCAGCTCGCGCTGGAGCACAAGGCGGTCAACCTCGGCCAGGGATTTCCCGATTTCGACGGCCCGCAGGCGATGCGCGACGCGCTGACCGCCGCGATGAACGCCGGCCGCAACCAGTACGCGCCGATGACCGGCTTGCCGGCGCTGCGCGCCGAGATCGCGAAGAAGACCGAGGCGCTCTACGGCCGCAAGGTCAACCAGGACACCGAAGTCACGGTGACGTCGGGCGCGACCGAAGCGCTGTTCGCCGCGATCGCCGCCGTCGTGCGCACCGGCGACGAAGTCATCGTGCTCGACCCGTGCTACGACAGCTACGAGCCCGCGATCGAGCTCAACGGCGGCCGCGCGGTGCACGTGCCGCTCGATCCGAAGAACTTCCTGCCGGACTGGGAGCGCGTGCGCGAGGCGATCACGCCGAAGACGCGCATGATCGTCGTCAACTCGCCGCACAATCCGTGCGGCGCGGTGTTCACGCCGGCCGACCTCGACGCGCTCGCGGACGTCACGCGCGCGCAAGGCATCCTCGTCCTCTCCGACGAGGTCTACGAGCACATCGTCTTCGACGGCAAGCCGCACCAGAGCGTGCTGCGCCACGCCGAGCTCGCCGAGCGAAGCTTCGTCGTCTCGTCGTTCGGAAAGACCTATCACTGCACCGGCTGGAAGGTCGGCTACTGCATCGCGCCGCGCGCGCTCTCGGCCGAGTTCCGCAAGGTGCATCAGTACCTCACGTTCTGCACGTTCACGCCGGCGCAGGTCGCGTTCGCGGAGATCCTCGAGAAGGATCCGCAGCACTACCTCGACCTGCCCGCGTTCTACCAGAAGAAGCGCGACCGATTTCGCGAGCTGCTCGCCGGCTCGAAGTTCCGCCCGCTGCCGGTCGGCGGCGCGTACTTCCAGGTCGTCGCCTATTCGGCGCTCGACGGCCGCGACGATCTCGCGTTCTGCGAGTGGCTCGTCAAGGAAGGCGGCGTCGCGGCGATTCCGATCTCGGCGTTCTACGAATCGCCGCCGGCCGACCAGCGCCTGATCCGCTTCTGCTTCGCCAAGAGCGACGCGACGCTCGAGCAGGCCGCCGAGCGCCTGCGCGTACTGTGAGATCGAAACGATGAAGCCGCTCCGCGTTTCACTCGTGCAGGGCGCGACGCGCTGGCACGATCCGGCCGCGAACCGCGAGTACTACGGCGCGCTCGTGAAACCGCTGAAAGGGCAGAGCGATCTCGTCGTGCTGCCGGAAACGTTCCTCTCCGGCTTCACGAACGAAACGCTCGGCAACGCCGAGACGATGGACGGCACCGGCATCAGGTGGCTGCGCGAGCTCGCGGCCGAGGTCGGCTGCACGGTGACCGGCAGCATGGTCGTCCGCGAGGGCGATCGCTGCGTGAACCGGCTCGTCTGGATGCCGCCGCACGGCACGCACGCGATCTACGACAAGCGGCACCTCTTCCGCATGGCGAAGGAGCACGAGCGCTACGGCGGCGGCGACACGCGCCTCATCGTCGAGATCGGCGGCTGGCGCATCTGCCCGCAGGTCTGCTACGACCTTCGTTTCCCCGTGTGGCTGCGCAACCGCTACGACCGCGCTGCGAAGCGGTTCGATTACGACCTCGTCTTCTTCGTCGCGAACTGGCCGAGCGCGCGCCGCCACGCGTGGCGCACGCTGCTGCGCGCGCGCGCGATCGAGAACCTTGCGTATTGCGTCGGCGTCAATCGCGTCGGCGTCGACGGCAACGAGCTGCATTACGCCGGCGACAGCGGTGCGTTCGATTTCCTCGGGCAGCCGCTCGTCGAGCTCGGGGCGCAGGAGCAGGTCGTGACGGTGACGCTCGATCCGGACGCGCTCGAGGCGCATCGCGAGCGGTTTCCGGCGTGGATGGATGCGGACGAGTTCGAGATTCGCGTCTAGGCCCGCAGCTCACGCCCCATCCGTCATTCCGGCGAAAGCCGGAATCCATTTTTTCTTTTCCGAGCGACCCGAGGATCAAAATGGATTCCGGCTTTCGCCGGAATGACGGATCGGGCCGATGTACGTGTTCAAGGCAAATCACGATCCCAATACGGCTCGGGCCCAAAGCGCTCGACCAGAAAATCGATCAGCCGCCGCGTCTTCGCCGGCAGCGTGCGCGTGTGCGGATACACCGCGTAAACCGCGATCGGCGGCAGCGTCCACTCGGTCAGGATCCGCTTCAGGCGACCGCTGCGGAGATGATCCGCGACGATGAACGTCGGCAGCCGCGCGATGCCCATGTCCGCCGCCGCCGCGCCCGCGATGAAATCGCCGTTGTTGACCGCGAGCCGCGCATGCGCCGGCACCGACGTCGACACGCCGTCGCGCTCGAACTCCCAGGCCTCGCTGTTCGGCGTCAGCGTGTAGCGAAGGCATTCGTGTCTGGCGAGATCGGCGGGCACCTCCGGTTCGCCGCGCGCGGCGAGGTACGCAGGCGATGCGACCGCGACCATGCGGCACGGCGCGATCTTGCGTGCCATCAGCGAGGAATCGGCGAGCTGCGAGATGCGGATCGCGACGTCGAAGCCTTCCTCGACGAGATCGACGCGCCGGTCGTTGAGGTTGAGGTCGAGCTCGACGCGCGGATGCAGGCGCTGGAACTCCGCGAGCGCCGGTGCGAGATGCACGGTCGAGAACGGTATCGGCGCGCTGACGCGCAATCGCCCGCGCGGATCGACCTGCAGCTCGGTCGCTTCCGCCTCGGCCTCGCCGAGCCGCGCCAGCACGTCGCTGACGCGCTGGTAATAGTTCTGTCCCGACTCGGTGAGGCTGAGGCGCCGCGTCGTGCGATTGAGGAGGCGCACGCCGAGCGTGTCCTCGAGATTCTGGATCAGCTTGGACGCGAGCGCGCGCGAGATGCCGAGCTGCTCCGCCGCCGCGGTGAAGCTGCCGGTGTCGACGACGCGCGTGAACAACTGCATGGCCTGCAGCTTGTCCATCGATCAGTCCGGAAGGATCGCGAGAACCGCCTCGGGCGGACGACCGATCGCCGCCCTGTTGCCGGCGACGACGATCGGCCGCTGCATGAGGCGTGGATTCGCCGCGATCGCGGCGACAAGCTGCTCGCGCGTGAGACCGGGATCGGCGAGACCGAGATCGCGGTATTCGTCCTCGTCCTTGCGCATCAGCTCGCGCGGCTCGAGGCCGAGCATCGCGAGCAGGCGCTCGACCTCGGCGACCGACGGCGGGCTCGAAAGATATTCGATGACGCGCGGCGAAAATCCGCGCGCGACGAGGAGCTCCAGCGTCGCGCGCGACTTCGAACAGCGCGGGTTGTGATAGATCGTCGGTTGGCGCATGCGTCGGGCCGTTCTGACCCGACAGACTTTGCCGCTTTCCGGCTACTCAGACAATGCGGAGGCCGCACCCAGCAACGGGTGGGGGAAACACCCAGCGCTAGGCCGCGACGGCCGAATGAGCGCTCGCGTGCACGGGACGGCGCGCGTTCTCGAGCTCGCGATCGATGATGTAGCGCTCGGCTTCGGCGCGCGATGAGAAGCGCGCGAGCACGACGCCGCTGTCGGGACAGAGCACTTCGCGCCAGCTGTCGAGCCCGTTGGCGCGCGGCGATTGCGTTCCGGCGAACGCGGATGCGAGCGGATGTGCGCGGACGTGGTCGATCCTGTAGCCCAGCACGTTGACTTCGGTGTGGCGCGAAGTGTTCATGGTTCCCGATCTCCTTGAGGTGACGCTTTTCGACGCCCGCGCAGCATAGACAACGTCGGTGTTAGCGCGGTTAACCTGCTGTTGCAGTCGGGTTAACGCGCGGCGTTTTCTGCGCGCCGCGCGTGCGCCGTTCTGGATCTTTGCGCATGCAAAGCCGTTTACGCGGCGGGCACGAACTTTTCGCTGCGGCCGCTTGTCTTGTTTCCGACGCGGTCCTATCGTCGTCGGCAACCGGTTCGGTCGGGAGATTGCAGATGCGATTCGCCTTCGCGATGGCAGGCGCCGCGCTCGCGATGAGCCTCACGGCATGCGCGCCGGCGCCGCCCGCGCGCGACGACGCGCCATCGGCGCGGTCCGATGCGGCATCGAAGCCGCATCCGACGACGGCCGATTACCGCCGCTACGTGCGCGGCAACGTGCAGGCGTTCAATTCCTCGAACGTGACGGATTGGGACGCGCCCGATCCGCAGCACGTCGTCGTCTGGACGTCGCCGGCCGAGGCGTATCTCCTGACGCTGTTCGGCGCGTGCTTCGGGCTCGATTCGGCGTCGACGATCCTGCTGTCGGCCGACGGCGGCGTCGTGCGTCCGGGCGCCGCGGCCGTCATGGTCGGCAGTGAGCGCTGCCGCATCCAGTTCGTCGAGAGGCTCGACGCGCGCGCGATGAAGGCGGACAGGCTGCGCTGAGCGCCGAAGGCAAAGGCAGCCGCGACAGGACTGTTACCATACGCGCTGCCTCGTTGCGGCGCTTTCGATGACCTCTGCACCGATCCCTTCCGCGCACGAGCGGCGCGCGTTCTGGCTGTTCATGCTGGCCGCGTTCGTGCTGCTCGGCGCCGGCATCGGCCTTCGCGATCCGTGGCCGAGCGACGAGCCGCGCTTCACGCTCGCGGCGAAGCAGATGGTCGAATCGGGCGACTGGCTGTTCCCGCATCGCGGGCGCGAGCTCTATTCGGACAAGCCGCCGATGCTGATGTGGTCGGAGGCCGCGGCGTACGAAGTCACGCGGAGCTGGCGCGTCGCGTTCCTCCTGCCGTCGCTGCTCGCGGGATTGCTGACGCTCGGTTTGACGTACGACCTCGGCCGGCGATTGTGGAACCGCAAGGCCGGGCTCTACGCCGGCATCGCGGCGCTCTTCGTGTTCCAGTTCATGTACCAGGTCAAGCGCGCGCAGATCGATCCCTTGATCATGGGCTGGATCACGCTTGCGAACTGGGGGCTCCTGCTGCATTTCCTGCGCGGGCCGAACTGGCGCGCGTACTGGCTCGGCTGTTTCGCGGCCGGCGTCGGCGTCATCACGAAAGGCGTCGGCATCCTCGCGCTCCTGATGTTTGTGCCGTACGTCTTCGCGCGCGTGCGCGGATGGGACGGCGTCACGCGCACCGGGCATTCGGCGCTGAAGTGGCTCGGCGGCATCGTCGCGTTCCTCACGCCGATCCTCGCCTGGGGCTTGAGCGTGCTCGCCGTCGCGCACGCGCGCGGCACCGCGGAGTATGCCGCGTACGTGCACGATCTCTTTTTCCGGCAGACGGCCGGACGCTACGCGGGATCCTGGTCGCATCCGCAGCCGTTCTACTATTACATCCCGATCGTCCTCTTCAACTGGTTCCCGATGTCGCTCGCGTACATCGGCGCGGTGCCGCGCTGGTGGCGCGATCTCAAGGCCGGCGAAGCGCGCATCCTGCTGCCGCTCGGCTGGACGCTGCTGATCCTCGTCTTCTTCTCGATCCCGGTCGGCAAGCGCGACGTGTACCTGATGCCCGCGATCCCGATGGTCGCGCTCGCATTGGCGCCGTACCTCGAGGACATGGTCGCGTCGACATGGCTGCGCACGACCGCGTTCGCGATCGCCGCGCTCGGCGGCGTCGCGATCATCGTCGCGGCGCTCTGGGCGATCTACGGACATTCCGCTGCGGCCGACCGCTTCATCGTGCAGCGCGAGCTCGAAGACCTCGGCCACATGGTCTTCGGCATGGTGCTCGCGATCGGCGTCGCGTTCGTGCTCGCGGCCGCGTGGTTCCGTCGCCGCCGCGGCGTGCACGCGCTGCTCGCCGGCATCGCCGCGCTATGGCTGATCTGGTCGTTCTGGTCGTATCCGCTGCTCAACGATTCGAGCTCCGCGAAAGGCGTCATGCGCGAAGCGCGCGAGCGCGTCGGACCCGACACGACGATCGGGCTCGTCGCGTGGAAGGAGCAGAACCTCCTGATGGCCGAAGGGCCTGTCGTCGATTTCGGCTTCCTGCGGCCGTGGGACAAGCAGCTGATCGAAGCGATCGCCTGGCAGGCGGACGATCCGGCGAAGCGGTCGATCTTCGTCCTCGAAGACGCGATGGGGCGCTGCATCGACAAGACGAAGGCGACGTCGGTCGGCTATGCGAACCGGCGCCAGTGGTGGCTCGTGCCGAGCGAATCCGTGATCGCCGGCTGCGTGCCCGATTCGAGCGTCGACGCCGAGCAGGAAAAGCAGGACGCGCCGGATCCCTGATTCCCTCTCCCAACGGGAGAGGGGAAGCCGAATGCGAGGGTAAGGATCGGGCGGAGCGGGGCGTTGAAGCTTGCAACAGGCGATGTTGAACCGGCTTGCCCTCACCCCGGCCCTCTCCCGCAAGCGGGAGAGGGGAGAAAAGAACGTCGGCAGAGGCGGAACGGTTGCTCAGCGCTCACCGCTGATCGGCACAAGCCTTTCGAGCTGCGCGATCATGCGCTTGTAGAGCCGCTTCGTCCGATACCGATTCACCGCGCGGCTCATCGACGAAACCGGAATCGCGTGCTTCTCGCCGAAGCCGTCGATCATGACGAGGCGCGGCCCGCCGCGCGAATCGCTGCCGTAGACGATGTTCCACGCGTGCATGTCGCCGGCGATGACGTTGCCGTCGAGGAGGCCCGCGAGGAACGCATCGAGCGCGCCGACGAGCTCCGGCGTGAAGCCGCGCCGCTCGTACACGGCCGCGAGCGTCGGCGCAAGGCCGCCATCGACGCCGACGACTTTCTCCGACACGAGCCCGAGCCCGAGATCGGTCTCGACGAGGCCGACCATGCGCGCGATCGGCGGCTCGCCGCGCGTCGCGCGCGCGCGCGCCGCAATGTATTCCTTGAGCTCGCGCAGGTAGCCGATGTAGTGCCGCGTCCGCGGCAGACGCTTCGCCCAGCGGCTCTTGCGATTCCAGCGCGAGGCGACCGCGTCGGCGCGCATGACCTTGATCAGCTCATTGCGGTTACCCGGATGCTGGAACACGTAGCGCAGATGGCCGACCGCCAGCGGCTCGCGGTTCGCGAGCTGCAGCACTGACGGGAGCGGGACGTCCTGTTCGAGGCTCATGGTTTCGTGGCGCGCCGACGACGCGCCATCGTACCGAATCGCGCGGCGTGGCGCGCCGCCTTAAGATTGGCCTAAGGGTCCGCGTCTACGCTCTGCGCGACTCGAACGGCCGCAAGCGCCAGGCATCGCATGCACGTCCTCATCGCCGAAGACAATCCCGTGCTCGGGCGCGGCATCGAGACGGCGCTCGCGCGCTGGCAGCACACGTCCGAATGGGCGCACGACGGCGACGCCGGCCTCGCGCTCGCGCTCGCGACGCCGTTCGATCTCGTGCTGCTCGACCTCGGGCTGCCGCGGCGCGACGGGCTCGCCGTGCTGCGCGAGATGCGCCGGCGCGGCGTGCAGACGCCGGTCATCGTGATCACGGCGCGCGACGACATCGGCGATCGCGTCGGCGGGCTCGACGCCGGCGCCGACGATTATCTCGTGAAGCCCTTCCATCTCGACGAGCTCGCGGCGCGCCTTCGCGCATTGCACCGGCGCGCGCACGGCCTCGCTCAGCGCCTCATCGAAGTCGGTCCGCTGCGGCTCGACACGATGGCGTCGGAGGCGAGCTACCGCGCGAGCCCGCTCGATCTCTCGCGGCTGGAGTTCGTCGTGCTGCGCGCGCTCGCCGAGCGCGCCGGCCGCGTCGTCACGCGCGCGGCGCTCGAGCAGGCGATGTACGGCGGCGGCGGCGTCGAGAGCAACGCGCTCGAAGTTCACATCCATGCGCTGCGCCGCAAGCTCGCGCCCGAGGCGATCCGCACCGTGCGCGGCCTCGGCTACCTGCTCGTGCGCGAGGGCGCCGAATGATGCGGTCGCTGAATGGCCGCATCTCGCTGCTCGTGCTCGCCGCGCTCGCGGTGCTGCTGATTCCGTTCGGCATCCTGAGCTACCTCAAGACGATGGAAGAAGTCGACGAGCTGAGCGACGCGCGCCTCGCGCAGAGCGCGCGCACGATCACGCTGCTCGCCGGCGAAGCCGATGCGACGTGGGCGAAGTCCGGGACGCCGATCGAGGTCGAGAACTGGCGCGGCGCGCGCGGCGATCCGGAGTTCACGGTGCGCGGGCACAACTACGAGGCGCAGATCGGCTTCCAGTACTGGGGCAGCGACAATCGCCTCCACCTGACTTCGCACAACCTTCGCGACGTCGCGCTCGAAGCGGCGCCGGCCGGATTCGCCGACATCGCGATCGACGGCCGCCACTGGCGCGTCTTCACGCTGTTCGGGGCCGACCGCGACTGGGTGCGCGTCGCCGAGCGCTACGACAGCCGCCGCGAGATCGCGCGTGCGCTCGCGCTCGAAAATGCCGTGCCGCTGCTGATCGGCATTCCGCTGCTCGCCGTGCTGACGGGGTTCGCGGTTCGGCGCGGCCTCAAGCCGTTGCGCCAGCTCGCCGAGCATCTCGCCGCGCGGCGGCCCGATCACGCCGGTCCGGTCGGATTCGCCGACATTCCGCTCGAAGTCGAGCCGCTGGTGATGTCGCTGAACGGACTGCTGCGACGCCTGCGCACGCTGCTGGAACACGAGCGCCGGTTCACGGCCGACGCGGCGCACGAGCTGCGCACGCCGCTCGCAGGCGTCGTCGTGCAGATCGACAATGCGATCGCGAGCGCCGGCCGCGCCCAGGCGCAATGCGCGCTCGCGCAGGCGCGGCACGGCATCGATCGCATGAGCCACGCGATCAACCAGATGCTGGAACTCGCACGTTGGGACGCGGGCCCCGCATCGCCGCCGGTGCAGGCCGTCGATCTTGCGGCGGTCGTCCGCACGGAGCTCCAGGAAGTCGGTCCGCGCGCGATCGAGAAGGATCTCGAGATCGCGCTGCACGTCGACGACGAGGTGCCGCCCATCGAAGGCTGGGAGCCCGGCCTCGCGGCGCTGATCCGCAATCTCGTCGACAACGCGATCGCGCACAGCCCGCCGCGCGCGCGCATCGGGATAACGATCGGGACGCGCGACGGCGCGGTGGTGCTTTCGGTCAGCGACGAAGGCCCCGGCATTCCGCCGGCGCTTCGTGCGCATGTGTTCGCGCGGTTCCGCCGCGCGGTCGAAGGCGGCGAGGGCAGCGGGCTCGGGCTCGCGATCGTCGCGCGCATCGCGGAGCTGCATCGCGCCGAGATCCGGCTCGACGATGCGACCGGCGGCGGGCTCCGCGTCGAGGTCGCATTCCCGCTCGACATCGCGGTCGCGGGCTAGCCGAGCTCGTCGATGTTGCGCGGCCAGTCGTCGTGCAGCAGCCGCGACAGCGCGCGGTCGGCGAGGATGCGCCCGCCGGTCTGGCAGCGCGCGCAATAATTCGTTTCGTTGTCGGCATAGACGATGCGCTGCACCGGCGCACCGCACACCGGGCACGGCTTGCCGTAGCGGCCGTGCACGGCCATCTCGTCGCGAAATGCGGTGACTTTCTCGGGAAACCTGCCGCCTGCGTCGTCGCGCAGGCGCTCGGCCCAGAGCGCGAGCGTCGCCTGCGTCGCCGCGAAGAGGCGCGCGATCTCCTCGTCGGAAAGTTTCGACGTCAGCGCAAGCGGCGAGAGTTTCGCCGCGTGCAGGATCTCGTCCGAATACGCATTGCCGATGCCGCTGAAGATGTGCGGATCGGTCAGCGCGCGCTTGAGCGTATGGTTCCGCGCGCGGAGCGCGCGAGCGAACGCGGCTTCGCCGATCGACATCACGTCGATGCCGCCGGGATCGAGCGCACGCAGCGCGTCCTCGCCGGCGACGAGATGCAGCGACGCGCGCCGCTTGCTGCCGGCTTCGGTCAGGTACAGCGTGCCATTGTCGAACGCGAACGCGGCGAGCACGTTGCGCGGCTCCCTGGCGTTGCCCGCGTCGCGCCAGTGCATTCGCCCGGCGATCATGAGATGGAGCACGAGGAAGAGCCCGCCATCGAGCCCGATCACGATGCGCTTGCCGAGACGGCGAAGGCCGGTCACGCGCCGGCCGGTCGCGTCGGCGATCGGCGGAACTGCCGTCCTCAGCAGGAAGGGATTCTTCAGGCGCACGCCGTTCAGGACGCGACCTTCGATCCGCGCCGCAAGGCTCTCGCGATAGACCTCGATATCCGGAAGTTCCGGCATGCTTCATGTTCCGCCGACAGAAAATCGGGCAGGCTGATCCGCCAGACGTCGACCGACCGCCATCATCTCAGGATATCGAGGCCCTGGACCCGATGACCAAGCCGGCCCTGCCCGACAACGAAGAAGAGCGACTCGCCGAGCTGCACCGCTACCGCATCCTCGACACCGAGCCCGAAGAGGCCTACGAGGATCTCCTGACGATCGTCGCCGGCATCTGCGGCACGCCGATGGGCGCCGTGACGCTGATCGACGGCGACCGCCAGTGGTTCAAGGCGCGCAAGGGCATCGGGATGAGCGAGACGCCGCGCGACGTCGCCTCCTCGAGCCCGGCAAGCTGAGCACGTGCCCGATGCGCAGCAGGACGAGCGCTTCTCGGACAATCCCTACGCGCAGGGCGACGGCGCGATCCGCTTCTACGCCGGCGCGCCGCTGGTGTCCTCGTCCGGCAACGCGCTCGGCACGCTCTGCGTCATGGACACGAAGCCGCGCGAGCTTTCGAAGGAGCAGTCCGATGCGCTGATGCGGCTCTCGCGGCAGGTCGTCTCGCTGATGGAGCTGCGCAAGGCGTATTCGAAGCTGCAGCACCACCTCAACGAGCGCGACTGGTACGAGAAGCAGCTCAGGCGCTATCACGAGGAGCTCGAGCAGCAGAACGCCGAGCTCGCCGAGCAGAGCCGCACGGACGTGCTGACCGGATTGCCGAACCGGCGCGCGTTCAACGCGGCGCTCGAACGCGCGATCGAAAGCGCCGGCGGCGGCAAGCGCCTGTTCGTCGCGGTCGTCGACATCGATCACTTCAAGAGCATCAACGACCTGCACGGCCACGGCGCCGGCGACGAGACGCTCGCCGCGATCGGCCGCACGATCCATGCGCAGCGCGGGCCGCACGGCTTCGCGGCGCGGCTCGGCGGCGAGGAGTTCGGGCTCTTCATGACCGATCTCGACGACCTCGCGGCCGAGCTCCAGTGCGAATACATCCGCGAGGCCGTGCAGAACCTGCCGGTCAACATCCCGGCGACGGTCAGCATCGGCATCGCCGCGTACAGGCCCGGCGACGACGCGGCGGCGCTCTGCACGCGCGCCGACGAAGCGCTCTACGCGGCCAAGCGCGGCGGACGCAACTGCGTCGTCGTGTTCGACGAGAAGACGGCGGCGATGCCCAAGCGCGCGACGCCGCGATAGCTCAGCGCCGGCCGCCGATCTCGTCGATGTGCCTGAGCATGTCGGCGGGATCCTCGAACACGCGGTAGGAGCCGGCGCGCTCGAGCTCTTCGGACGCATAGCCGCCCGAAAGAAGGCCGATGCCGAGCGCGCGCGCGCGGCGTGCCGCGAGCATGTCCCAGACGCTGTCGCCGACGACCGTCGAGGTCTCGATCGGCACGCCGAGCTTCACCGCGGCCGCGATGAAGAGGTCGGGATCGGGCTTGGCGTAGCGCACCTCGTCGCGCGTCACGATCGGCACGCGGTCGAAGTCGACGCCGAGCGTTTCGAGCACCGGTCGCGCCGTTTCCATGCGCCCGCTCGTCGCGATCGCCCACGGAATGCGCGCGAGGGTCAGGTGCGCGACGAGCTCGCGCGCGCCGGGCAGCGGACGGATCGCCTTCGAGCGCCGGTTGTACGCCTCTGCGTGCGTGTGGCGCAGGCGCTCGCCGCGCGCGGCGTCGATCGCGTGGCCGCTCTCGCGCAACAGGATGTTCGTCATGAGCCCGCCGCTCATGCCGATCTTGCGGTGGATGCGCCAGACCGAGAGCGGAATGCCTTCGCTTTCGAGCGCTTCCTGCCAGGCGAGGACGTGCTGGTAGACGCTGTCGACGAGCGTGCCGTCGAGGTCGAAGAGGAACGCGGTCTGCGGGGTGTCCATGCGCGGGATCGTAGTCGGTTTTTCCTCCCGCTTGCGGCACTTCCCCTCTCCCGCTTGCGGGAGAGGGTAGGGTGAGGGGCTTTTGATTCGAGAGTGTGGCGACGAACCACCTTGCCCTCACCCCAGCCCTCTCCCGCAAGCGGGAGAGGGGGAAATGCGCGAGCGGGAGAGGGGGACTGCGCGAGCGGGAGAGAGGAACTGCCGCGAGCGGAGAGGGGAACGCCACGTCGCACGTAAACTAGCGCGATGACCGTCGGCAATTACCGCTTCGGACGCTTTCGCGTCACGCCCGCAACGCGCGAGCTCGGCGAAGGCGCGCGCTCGATCGAGCTTCCGGCGCGCGCGTTCGACTGCCTCGTCTACCTGATCGAGCACCGCGCCCGCGCGGTCGGTCGCGACGAGCTGATCGCCGCGGTCTGGGGCCGCGCCGACGTCAGCGAGGCGTTGCTCAATCACACGATCCTCAAGATCCGCCGCGCGCTCGGCGCGGGCGGCTCCGAATGGATCCGCACCGTGCCTCGGTTCGGTTACCGCTGGGCCGGCGCGATCGACGACGGCGATGCGCCGATCTATGAGGCGGCCGTCGCGCCGCTCGCGCAGGCGCAGCGTCGGCCGTCGCGTGTCCAATGGATGGCGATCGCCGCGGCGCTCGCCATCGTCGCCGCGCTCGCGATCGCGTGGCGCTTCGATGCTCGCCGCGAAACGGCAGCGCCGCTGACGGCCGACGTCGCCGCGCCGCAGTCGCCGAAGGAACCGGCGTTGCCGGCGCTCGTGCTGCCGGCCGAGATCGACGCGCCCGACGACTGGAAGTGGCTGCGCTTCGGCATCATGGATCTGGTCGCGAATCGCCTGCGCAGCGGCTCGCTGGTGACGGTGCCGAGCGAAAGCGTCGTCGCGCTGCTGAAGCAGCGCGGTGCGATCGGCGGCGATGCGCTGCTCGCCGATCCCTCGCTCGGACAGATCGCTGCGCTGCGCGTGCTGCCGCGCGTGACGCTCGCGAACGGACGCTGGACCGTCAAGCTCGACGCGAACGGCATGCAGCGCGCGATCGAAGCGGAAGGCGAGGCCGCCGATCCGATTGCGGCGGCGCGCGAGGCGGCGAACCGGCTGATCGCGAAAGTCGGCCTGACGCCGTCGAAGGCCGACGAAGACGCCGTGCCGGGCCTCGACGAGCTGCTGCAGCGCTCCGGCGCCGCGATGCTCGCCGACCAGCTCGACGATGCGCGCAAGCTGATCGAGGCCGCGCCGCCGGCGCTGCGCAACGTGCCGCGCGTGCAGCAGCGCATGGCGCAGATCGAGCTTCGCGCCGGCGAATACGACGCGGTCGAAAAGCGCCTCGAAGCGCTGATCGACCGGCTCGATCCGAAGCGCGACGCGGCGCTTCGCGCGCGCGCGCTGATCACGCTGGCGTCGTCGTACGTGCGCCGCAACCTGTTCGATCGCGCCGACGAGGCCTATGCCGAGGCGATTGCGCTGCGCGCCGATGCGAAGGATCCGGAGGCGCTCGGCATCGCGTACCTCGGCCGCGGGGTCGTGCTCGCGACGCGCGGGCGCTTCGACGAAGCGTCGGCCGACCTCGGCCGCGCTCGCATCGAGCTCGAGACGGCCGGCGATCCGCTCGGCGTCGCGCAGGTCGACGTCAACCTCGGCGATTTCCAGGCGATGCGGCACCGGCCGGCCGACGCGCTGCCGATCCTGAAGGCCGCGGCGGATCGTTTCGAGAAACTCGGCGCGCGCGAAGGCCGCGTCTATGCGCTGATCGCGCTCGCGTCGGTCGAGCGCGCGCTGCTCGATCCGGCCGCGGCGCTCGCGACGACGGACCGGTTCTGGCCGCCCGAGGCGACCACGAGCAATCCGCGCATGCAATGGAATGCCGTGCGCGCGCGCATCGAGGCGCTTGCGGCGAACGGGCGACTTCGCGATGCGTCGGTGCTGGTCGGGCGCGTCCGCGCCGAATCCGATCCCGCGCGCGATGCCGGCGTCCGGCTCGCCGTCGACGCCGTCGCGGCACGCATCGCCGCCGCGCGCGGCGACTTCGCCGAAGCCGCGCGCCTCGCCGACGCGTCGGCGACGCGGCCGCTGCTCGATGCGGACCGGCTTCTGTATGCGAAGACGCTGCTGCTCGGCGCGACGTCGTCGCGCAGGACCGGCGACGAGGTGCACGCGAGCGAGCTGGCCGCACGCCTGCACGAGCTCGCCGCAACCTCGGACGACGACGTGGTCGCGATCGACGCCGCGATCGCCGCCGCCGGGCAGGCCGTCGCCGAAAACCATCGCGACACAGCGCTGCAGGGACTCGCCGCCGCGCTGCAGCGCGCGGAAAAGCTCGGCGTGCCGGACGATCTCGTCGCGGTCGGCGCGCCGTACCTCGACGCGCTGATCGCCGCGAGCCATCTCGACGAAGCGCGCGCCGTCGCCGGACGGCTCGCGCCGTTCGCCGACCGCGACCTTCGCGCCGCGTGGGCGCAGGTGAAGCTCTACCGCGCGCTCGACCGGCCGGATGCCGAGCGCAACGCGCTCGCGACGGCGACGCGACTCGCCGGCGACGGCGCGTTGCCGGAGACGGCCGACTCGCCGTCGGAGAGCGCCTCGGCGGCGCGCTGATCTCGCCGACACATCGCGCGAGCATCGAAATCACATCGATCGCGCATGTCCAAGTCGCTGTTCTGCCGCGATAATCCGGCGGAGCTCGCGTCGTTGCCGGCGCCGGCCGCCTTTTGTCTCTCGAGGATTCCTGATGACGAAGTTCGTGCGTCTGGGTTGCGTGCTGCTCGCGGGCCTGATCGGCTCGGCGGGTGTCCGCGCCGCGAATCTCACGCCGGTCGACGCGGGCGGCGGCGCGCTGTCGCCGCCGGTCGCGCAGAACGGCTATCTCTATGTCGGCACCGGCGCGACGCTGTCGGTCTGGAACTGGCCGATCCCTCCAATCCGGTCTACGAAGGCCGCAGCGCCGATGCGCCGTCGCCGGGTCCGATCCGTGCGCTGACGATGGTCGGCGACTATCTCTATGCGGCGTGGAACACGCCGTCCGACACCGGCGGCCTCACGGTCTACTCGCTGGACGATCCGGCGCACCCGGCCGTCGTCGCCGAGATCGACGACTACATCGAATCCGACTTCAAGCGCCCGTCCGGCCTCGCGGCGAGCGGCAACTACGTCTACGTCGGCGACGCCGACAACGGCCTCGTCGTGCTCGACGCGACAGATCCGCTGCATCCGGCCAACCTCGGCCTCGTCGACGGCGTGTTCGAGTTCGACGCGATGGCGACGTTCGGCTCGACGCTGCTGGCGACCGGCACGAGCTTCATCGGCGGGCGCAACGTCGACGTCATCGATCTCACGGATCCGGCGGCGCCCGTCCTCGCGGGCCAGACCTCGCTCGACGGCTCGACGGTGCTGCGCGCGGTGCTGACCGACGGCTATGCGATCGGCGTCGGCATCGAGCTGCAGGTCTACGATCTTTCCGACCCGACCAATATCCAGGAAGTCTTCTCGACGGCGATCGACGAGGCGACGCAGGCGATCCGCGACGGCGACACGCTTTATCTCGTCGGCGCAAGCGGCATCCAGGTGTGGGACTTCACGACGCCGAGCGCGCCGACGCTGATCCGCACGGTCGCGATGGACGCATTCCTGCCGGATCAGGTCGTCGACGCGCCGTTCGGCCCGGTGATCCTGACGCACACGGATCATGGGCTCGTGCTCGGCACGGCCGATCCGCAGAATCCGACGCTCGCCTCGACGTTCGATTTGCCGTTCGGCGTCTCCGTGCACGCGGCCGACTTCGATGCGACGCACGCGTATTTCGCCGAGGAGGCGTACGGCCTTTCGGCGAAGTCGCTGCCGGCGCTCGACACGGTCGGCCGCTACGACGCCGATCTTCCGTACGATCCGGCCGCGCGCGACATGGAAGACATCTCGGTCGACGGCGGTCGCGCGTACATTTCCGCGTGGGGCTACGGCGTCCTGATCGCCGACGTGTCCGATCCGACGGCGCCGGTCGAGCTCGGACGCTTCGAGTTCCCGTTCGCGAGCACGATCGAGGCGCACGGCGATCGCGTCTACGTCGCGAGCACGACGAACGGCGGCATCTTCAGGATCCTCGACGTATCCGACCCGACGTCGCCGACCGAGCTCGGCTCGCTGACGACGAGCCAGACCTACGGCCTCACCGTGCGCGGCGACTACGCGTACCTCGTCGACGGCGCCGACTTCGGCGACGGCGGGCTTCGCGTCGTCGACGTGTCGAACGCGTCCTCGCCGATCGTGGTCGGGCAGGACACGGGCTGCGCGTACGCGAACGGCATCGACGTCTCGGCCGACGGCAACACGGCGTACGTCGCGTGCGGATCGGACGAGAACTTCGCGAATGCGCTGCGCATCGTCGACACGACCGACAAGGCGAATCCGGTCGTGATCGGCAGCGTCGCGCTGCCGGGGAGCCCGCAACTGCCGGACTTCAACACGGCCTATGCCGTCATCGTCGACGGCGACACCGCGTACGTCGGCAACGAATACGGCGTCGACGAAGTCGACATCAGCGATCCGACGCATCCGGTGCAGACCGTGCGCCACGAAACGGGCTACACGGTGCGCACGCTCGCGCGCGATCCGGCCGGGCGCATCCTCGCGTTCGCGGGCGAGGCGGGCACGTTCGTGTTCGACGCCGGCGGCGGTGTCGCCGACAGGATCTTCTCGAACGGCTTCGATCCGTAGCCGTTCTGCCGTTTCCTGGCGCCCTCCGCCAGGGGTGGGCACGCGCCGCGATGCGCGTGAGACTCCGCGCGTCCGCTTCGAACGGACGCGCGGAGTCGCTTCATTCGAGATGTAAAGGTCGCGCCTGAACGCACCGCGCCGGGCTTCGCGCGCGCGGTCCGCATACGGCAAGCGCGCGCTGGTGCGGTCCCGAGCACGAATGCGCCTCCAGACGCACGGCAATCAGCCTTCGGACCTAGGTCGCGTGTCGCTAGTGAAATTTCCGTGACACTGGCAAAAAGCGACGTTGCGCCGTGCCCAAGGGGGGATCGGCGCCTGCCCCGAGGACGTCCCTACAATGAGAACGATTGCCATCGTGCCGGGCGCGCTCGCGCTCGCCATCGCCAACTGCCTTGCGATCGCGGCGCCTGCCGACGAGGCGAGCCAGCCGGACCAGAACCAAGTCGCCCAGGCCGACCAGAGCGCGCCGACCGAGCTCCCGAAGGTCGAAGTCCGCGAACGGAACCGCGACGACACGCGGCCGAAGCTGCAGCACATCATGAAGGAAGTCGACGGCCCGCTGATCACGGTCACCAAGAAGACCTCGATCACGAAGCTCGACAACATCCCGACGATCGTCGACAACAACCTGCGCGAAGTCTTCGCGCAGACGCCGGGCCTCTACTACTCCGAGCAGCAGAGCCCGGGCCAGCTCAATCTTTCGTACCGCGGCATCGGCAATCCGCAGGAATCGGAGTTCGTCACGGTCATGCTCGACGGCATTCCGCTCGAGGGCGACTGGATCGGCTTTCCGACGATCTACACGTTCCCGATGCCGCAGTCGATCAGCGAAGTGCAGCTGATCCGCGGCGGCAGCTCGCTGCTGTACGGGCCGGAGCCGCCGCCGGTCGTGAATCTCATTTCGCGCAAGCCCGTCGCCGATCGCGAGCTCGCCGGCTACACCGAGAACGTCGTCGGCAGCAACGGCATGTTCGGCACGTTCAACGAGCTTTCCGGCACGAACGGCGACTGGGACTACCTCGTCGACGCGCACTACCGCAAGGACGACGGCGAGCGCGACAACGGCGACTCGCGCCTCAAGGGCGCCGACTTCCACATCGGCCACCGCTGGAACGAGGACGCGTACACCGCGTTCGATTTCCACGCGTACCTGCTCAACACGGGCGACCCGGGCAAGCTCAACATCCAGCAGTTCAACGCGGACAACGAGCAGACCACGACGCCGTTCAATCGCCTGTGGACCGATCGCTACGTCGCGAGCCTGACGCACACGCAGAACCTGACGCCGGATTCGGAAGTCGTCGCCAAGCTCTGGTCGGGTTACCAGGACCAGGCCTCGCGCTCGCAGGACCGCGGCAATCCGCCGACGACCTCGACGCTGCAGGACGAGCAGTTCCGCTTCAGCGGCCTTGACGTCCGCTACGTGAACCACTGGGGCGGCGGCAACGCGTTCACGGTCGGCGGCGTCTACTACCACTCCGACGCGCCGTTCCGCCAGTGGGCCGAGGACAACCTCTCGCCGGACCGCTACGACCGCTACGGCGATCCGTGCCAGTCGGTCACGCAGACCTCGTGCGAGAAGTTCCGCCAGCAGCGCTCGACCGATTACGGCGCCCTCTTCGCCGAGAACGTGTTCCGCTTCGAAGGCGGCTGGCATCTCGTGCCGTCGGTGCGCCTCGAGAAGGAAAACGTCGACATCGACGAGGAGATCCACACGCCGCGTCCGCCGTCGGCGCTGATCGATCGCGAGGTCGATCACTTCGTGCCGCTGTTCGGCCTCGGCGCCGGCAACGACTTCGGCCACGCCAACGAGACCTACTTCAACGTCTCGCAGGGCTGGCGTCCGGTGCGCTACTTCGACATAGGCTCGCCGTTCGGCTCGCTCGATCCGACGCTCAACAATCCCGATCCGACGCACGTCGTGTCGTGGGAGGCGGGCGTGCACGGCACGCCGGTCGACGGCCTCTTCTACGACGCGAGCCTCTTCTGGGTGAACGTGAAGGACCGCATCGAGAGCCAGCCCGCCGGCCCCGATGCGCCTCCGGGCAACACGATCAACGTCAACACCGGCGACACGCGCCACCGCGGCTTCGAAGGCCAGATCGACTACGACTTCCTCGCCGCGCGCGACGTGCACACGACGCAGCATCTCTCGCTGTTCGCGAACCTGCAGCTCCTCAACGCGGAGTTCACCTCGACGCACAATCCGGCGGTCTCGGTCGGCAACAAGCCGGCGTTCTCGCCGGATTACCTGTTGCGCGCCGGCGTCGCGTACCGCGAAGACAAGAAGCTCAAGCTCGCGCTCTCGGTCGTCACGGTCGACACGCAGTACTTCCAGGATTCGAACAAGCCGTCGCTTTCGACGGGCTCGAACCCGATCGTGCTGATTCCGGCCAAGGTGCCTTCGTACACGGTTGCCGATTTCTCGGCCGACTGGTGGGTGATGCCGCAGGTGCGCCTGCTCGGCGGCGTCTCGAACCTGTTCGACAAGAAGTACTACAACCGCGTGTTCTCGAACGGCATCGATCCTGCGAACGGCCGCACGTTCTACGTCGGCGCGGCGTACGAGTTCTGACCCCGTAGCGCCCATCGCGGCTGGCGCCGCTCCTACCTAGCCTCGTAGGAGCGGCGACAGCCGCGACTTCCTTGGACAAAGCGGAAGCGGCGACAGCCGCGACTTCGCTACACTCGCGCCATCCCGTCTCCGGCGCGATCCCTTGACCGACGAATCCGCAGCACCCGCGGTCGCATTCCCCGAACTCGACGCCGTCGAAGGCCGCATCGTCGGCTGCCTGATCGAGAAAGCCGCGATCACGCCAGAAGGCTATCCGCTGACGCTGAATGCGCTGGTCGCCGCGTGCAACCAGAAGACCAGCCGCGAGCCGGTCATGCACCTCGACCCCGGCGCCGTCGCGAACACGCTGCGGCGCCTGGAGGATCGCGGGCTCGTCAAGGTCGCGCCGTCCTCGCAGCGCGCGCTCCGCTACGAACATCGCTTCGATACGGCGTACGGCGTCCTCGCGCGCCAGCGCGCGGTGCTGTGCGCGCTGCTGCTGCGCGGCGCGCAGACGCTCGGTGAGCTCTTCACGCGCACCGAGCGACTCGCCGACTTCCCGAGCATCGACGACGTGCGCGACACGCTCGACCGCCTGATCCAGCGCGAGCCCGCGCTGGTCGTGCGCATTCCGCGCGGCGCGGGGCAGCGCGAAGACCGCTACATGCACCTGATCGGCGGGCCGGTCGATGTCGACGCACACGTCGCTGCCGCACCTCTGGCCGTCGCGCGCGAAGGCGGCCTCGAATCGCGCGTCGAAGCGCTCGAAAGCGAAATCGCCTCGCTGAAGGACGAGATCGCCGCATTGCGATCGCGCTTCGAAGCGGGCGAGCCGTCGTGATGGCGCGCGCATTCGTCGCGTGCGTGCTGCTCGCATGCGCGACGCTCGCGCCGGCGCGCGAACCCGAGCGCAAACCCGTCCCCGCGACGACCGAGATGGGCACGCTCGACGGCGCCGCGTACCGCATCGACATCCCGAAGGACTGGAACCGGAACCTCGTCGTCTTCTATCACGGCTATTCGGTCACGCCGGTCGAATGGAAAAGCGACGAGCGCATCTCGCCGATGTTCGACGGCATGCTGAGGCGCGGCTACGCGGTGATCCAGTCCGCGTATTCCGCGACCGGTTGGGCGGTCGAGGAGGGCGCGGCCGACACCGAGCGCCTGCGCAGGGCCTTCGTCGCCAAGCACGGCGCGCCGAAGCAGACGCTCGTCGGCGGCATGTCGATGGGCGGCACGCTCACCGCGATGGCGATCGAAAGCCAGCCGGACGTCTATGCCGGCGCGCTCTCGCTCTGCGGCGCGATCGAGCCGACCGACCGGCTGATGCAGCGCGATTTCGCGCTCCGCGCCGCGTTCGACCATTACTTTCCGAACGTGCTCGGCCCGCTCGTGCCGGTGCCGGCCGACTTCATGCCGACCGCCGCGATCGTCGAGAAGGTCAAGGCCGCGATGCACGCGAATCCGAAAGCGTCGCGCGCGCTGCTCTCGTGGTACGGCGCCGGCGATGCCGATTCGCTGGTCGACGTCGTCGTGTTCAACACGTTCGAAGTGAAGGAAATGCAGCAGCGCGTGCGCGGCAATCCGTTCGGCAACGCGGACCTCGTCTACACGAACTCCGGCGACGACTTCGCGCTCAATACCGGCGTGCCGCGCTATCGCGCCGACGCCGCGGCCGCCGCGCGCATGGCGCGCTTCTACACGCCGACCGGCAAGCTGACGCGACCGATGCTCGCGCTGCACGACACCGGCGATCCGCTCGTCCCGGCGAACACCGCGTTCGAGTACGCGCTCGCCGCGCAGCGCGCCGGCAACGGCGACAACTTCGTGCAGCAGTTCGTCAACCACGAAGGGCACTGCGTCTTCACGCCGGAGCAGATCGACCGCGCATTCGGCGAGCTGCTCGACTGGGTGAACAAAGGTAAACGCCCGCCCTCCGGGCCTTTGCCGTAGATCCGCGGCTACGCGCGCGCGACCGCGTCTTCGCCAAACGGTTTCGGCTGGCGCGCTTCACGCGCCGCGCCCTTTTCCCCTCTCCCGCTTGCGGGAGAGGGTAGGGTGAGGGCACGTCGGTTCGAAGCTTCCTCAAGATTGCCCTCACCCCAGCCCTCTCCCGCTTCGCGGGAGAGGGGGAAATGCGCGCGACTGCTAGACTTTGCGCTTCTGTCCTACCGAGCGCTCCGATGACCCCCGACGGATTCCGTCGCCTCGCGCTGTCGCTCCCCGAAGCGATCGAAAGCGCCCACATGGGCCATCCGGATTTCCGCGTCGGCGGAAAGATCTTCGCGACGCTCGGCTCGCCCGACGCCAGCCACGGCATGGTCAAGCTGAAGCCCGAGCAGCAGGAGCTCTTCATGCGCGTCGCGCCGGACGTGTTCGCGCCGGCGAAAGGCGGCTGGGGCAGGGCCGGCAGCACGCTCGTCGCATTGAAGCGCGCGAAGGTCGCGACGCTGAGCGATGCGATGGCCGCCGCGTGGCGCAACACGGCGCCGAAGCGGCTCGCCGCGACGCTCGACTGACCGCGCAACCAGGGAACCCGGACGACATGGCGAAAGCCGATTCGCTGAAGACGATCTTCTACGCGCTCGGCGCGAACTTCTCGATCTTCGTCACGAAGCTCGCGGCCGCGATCGTGACGGGCTCGGGCGCGATGGCAGCCGAGGCCGTGCATTCGCTTGCCGACTGCGGCAACCAGCTCCTGCTGCTGCTCGGCATGAAGAGCGCGCGTGCGCCGGCGACGCCGGAGCATCCGCTCGGCCACGGCAAGGCGATCTACTTCTGGTCGTTCCTCGTCGCGCTGATGCTGTTCAGCGTCGGCGGCGCGTATTCGCTCTACGAAGGCTGGCACAAGCTGCACAACCCCGAGCCGCTGCGCCGTGCGTGGATCGCGATCGCGGTGCTTACGTTCGGCGTCGCCGCGGAAAGCGTCTCGATGTGGGGCTGCCTTCGCGAGGTCAACAAGGCACGCGGCAAGCGCGGGCTCTGGCGCTGGTTCCGCGACAGCCGCCAGAGCGAGCTGATCGTCATCTTCGGCGAGGATCTCGCCGCGCTGCTCGGCCTCGCGTTCGCGCTCGTCGCGATCCTCTTGACCGTGATCACCGGCAATCCGCTGTTCGATGCGATCGGCACGCTCGCGATCGGCGTGCTGCTCGTCGTCGTCGCAATCTTCATCGCGGTCGAGGTCAAGGCGCTCTTGATCGGGCAAAGCGTCGATCCCGAGCTTCGCGATCGCATCAAGGCGTTCATCGAGGCACGGCCCGAGGTCGCGCGCGTGTTCAACCTGATCACGCTGCAGCTCGGCCCCGACGTCATGATCGCCGTCAAGGCCGAGATGCGCCGCGACGCGACCGCGCTCGACATGGTCAACGCGATCAACGCGGTCGAGCGCGCGCTGAAGGCCGAGTTCCCCGAAATCCGCTGGTCGTTCTTCGAGCCCGACTTCGAGGACTGATGGAGACGCCGCACACGCCGCGCGGGCGAAGCGTCGCGTTCTGGCTGCGCTATGCAGCAGCGTGGATCGCCGTCGGCGCATGGCTCGGGCTCAACGTCGTCATCGGCTTTCGCAACAGCGGCCGCTCGATCGCCGCGTGGGAGCCGGTGACGTGGGAGATGTCGAGCGCGATCGTGATGGCCGTGCTCGCAATCTGCGTCTACTGCTTCGAGCGGCGCTTTCCGCTGTCGGGCCCGCACTGGCTGCGCCGGCTGCCGCTGCACGTGCCGGCCGTGTTCGTGTTCTCGGCGCTGCACACGCTCGGCATGGTCGGCATCCGCGACGTCGTCTACGCGGCGTTCGGCGACCATTACGACTTCGGCGATCCGTGGCTCGGCTTCGCATACGAGCTGCAGAAGGATCTCATCACCTACGCGGTCATCGTCGTCATCTGCGTGCTGATCCGCTCGGTGCGCGCGCGGCGCGAGCGCGAGCTCGCTGTGATCCGGCTCGAGCGCGACCTGAGCGAAGCGCGCCTCGCGCAGCTGACCGCGCAGATCGAGCCGCATTTCGTCTTCAATACGCTCAATGCGATCTCGAACCGCATGCACGAGGACGTCGACGCGGCGGACCGCATGATCGCGGCATTCGCCGATCTCCTCCGCGCGGCGCTCGCCGAATCGGGCAGCGCGCACGTGCGGGTCGCCGACGACGTCGCCTGGCTGGAGCGCTATTTCGAGCTCATGCGCGAGCGGTTTCGCGGACAGGTCGAGACGGGCATTTCGCTCGATCCCGCCGCCGCGTCGGCGCGCGTGCCGCGGCTCCTGCTGCAGCCGATCGTCGAGAATGCGTTCGCGCACGGGCTGGCGGCCGGACGCGGCCGCGTCGACGTGCGCATTCGCGCGGACGGCCATCGGCTGCGCTGCACGGTCGAGGATGATGGCGCCGGCCTCAAGCGCGATTTCGCGCCCGGTGTCGGGCTTTCGAACGTGCGCAGCCGGCTCGACCTTCTGTACGGAGCGGATCATCGCTTCGACATCGCGCCGCGCGAAGGCGGCGGCACGCGCGTCGACATCGACCTGCCGTTGACGCAATGACCGACGTGCGCGTCGCCATCGTCGAGGACGAGCCGCCCGCGCGCGCGAAGCTCGTGCGCATGCTCGGCGAGGAGGGCGGCTATCGCGTCGTCGCCGAGGCGGACGACGTCGCCGGCGGCATCGCGGCGCTCCGCGACGCGAAACCCGATCTCGTGTTCCTCGACATTCGCCTCGGCGCCGGCAGCGGGTTCGACGTGCTGGCGCGCTCGGTGCCGCCGTATCCGCTGGTCGTGTTCACGACCGCGTACCACGAGCATGCGCTGCGCGCATTCGAGTTCGCGGCGCTCGATTATCTTCTGAAGCCGTTCGACCGCGAGCGCTTCGCGCGCACGCTCGGGCGCGTCGCGTCGCGGCTTGCCGAGCGCGACAGCGACGCCGACGAGGAACGCCTGCGCAAGCTCGGCCGCGAGCTCGACGCGACGCCGCGCCTGTGCCGCTTCGTCGTGCACGAGCGCGGCCGTTCGCTGATCGTGCCGATCGGCGAGGTCTCGCGGCTCAGCGCCGCCGGCAACTATGTCGAAGTGCACACGCCGGAGCGGCGCCACCTCGTTCGCGCGACGCTGTCGCGGCTCGCGCAGCGACTGGACCCCGCCGAGTTCCTGCGCGTGCATCGCTCGCATCTCGTGCGCGCGAACGCGATCGCCGAGGTCGCGCCCTGGGCGCACGGCGATCTGAAGCTGACACTCAAGGACGGCAGCGAGCTGATGCTGAGCCGTCGCTACCGGAACCTCCTGCCGGAGGACTGGCGCGAGCGCTGAGCCCGCGCGCTCGAAGTCGGCGCGGATGTCCGGATTCGACGTTCCGCCGCGTAATCAGACGCTGCCGGCGCCGCGAGGGATGTCCGGCGCGTGCGCAGTCGTGCCATCGCCCGCCGCCCACGCCACGCGCAAACCTGCCGGTGCCAACGCATGACGACGATCGGGTACATCGCCGATGCCGCGCCCGCCGGCGCGGACGCAACGCGCGAAATGAACATGGGCGCGGATCGCGGCGAGTTCACCGAGCTCCTGATCGCGACGCGCGCAGGCAATCCGGAATCGTGGGGCAGCCTCGTGCGCCTCGTCTATGCGGACCTTCGCCGCCTCGCGCGCCGCCATGTCATGAGCGTGTCGGATCACAACACGCTCGGCACGACGGGGCTCGTCAACGAGTGCTACCTGCGCCTCGTCGGTCCCGCGCGCGCGGCCGTCGAAAACCGCAGGCACTTCCTCAACCTCGCGAGCCGCGTGATGCGCCAGGTGCTCTGCGACTACGCGCGCGAGCAGCTCTCGACCAAGCGCGGCGGCGCGCAGCGGCGCGAGGACCTGCTGCGCGTCGATGCCGAGGAGTGGGCCGAGAGCGAGCAGCTCGTGATCCTCGACGATGCGCTGCGCGCGCTGGAGCAGCGCTGCACGCGCCTAGCGCGCGTGTTCGAGTGCCGCTATTTCGCCGGGCTCGGCGAGGAGGAAACGGCCGAGGCGCTCGGGCTTTCGCTGCGCAGCGTGCAGCGCGCCTGGCACGAGGCGCGGCGCTGGCTGGCGGAAAGGCTGAAGTGAAAGAGCTTTTTTACTGCATCTCTGCGTTGTGATACACCTCCTGCACATCGTCGAGCTCCTCGAGCCACTCGACGAGATCGCGCAGCGTCTCGGCGTTCTCGCCGGCGACCGCGACGCGGTTGTCGGGGCGCATGACGATGCCGTCGCGCACGAACGCGAAGCCGGCCGCGGCGAGCGCATTCTTGACCGCTTCGAACGAGTCCGCCGCGGTCAGCACGGTCGTTTCGTCGCCGTTGCCCTGGACGTCGTCGGCGCCGGCGTCGAGCGCGGCTTCGAGCACCTTGTCCTCGCTGCCCGCGGCCGATGTGTCGACGACGATCTCGCCGATGCGCTTGAACTGGAACGCGACCGAGCCCGACGTGCCGAGATTGCCGCCGTGCTTGGCGAGCGCGTGGCGGACGTCTGCGACGGTGCGCTGCGAGTTGTCCGTCATCGCGTCGATGATCAGCGCGACGCCGCCCGGGCCGTAGCCTTCGTAGCGGATCTCCTGCATGTTGTCGGGACCGTCGGCGCCCGAGCCGCGGCGGACCGCGCGCTCGATCGTGTCCTTGGACATGTTCGCCGCGAGCGCCTTGTCGATGCCGACGCGCAGCCGCGCGTTGCCGGCAGGATCCGCGCCGTTGCGCGCGGCGATCGTGATCTCGCGGATCAGTTTCGTGAACACCTTGCCGCGGCGGGCGTCTTCGGCGTTCTTGCGGTTTTCGATGCTGGGGCCTCTGCCCATGACGGAACCCTGGTTTTTTCGACCGGACGATGGCCGCGCTGGGCGCGGGGTGCGAAGGATACTTGGAAGCCGGGTTTTTCGCCCGTTTTGGCCCGGGAATGCGCTTCAGTCCCGTCGCCCCGGCGAAAGCCGGGACCCATTTTGATCTTGCGTCCGACCGAAAAGCGAAAATGGATCCCGGCTTTCGCCGGGATGACGGCTAGGGGACGCGGTGATATCCCTTCGCGCCGACCGCGCGCGCCATGGCGCTGCGCACGTCATCGGTCTCGCGCAGCCGCCCGATCACGGCCGCGAAATCGACCTTCGGCCGCCAGCCGAGCTCGGCGCGCGCCTTCGCGTTGTCGTACACCCGATCGATGCTCTCGAACATCGTCCAGCCGCGGCGCGCGTACTCGTCGGCGTATCCAGGCACGTACCGCTTCACGACGGCGGGCGCATCGGCGCGAAGCGCGGCGAGATCGTCGCGCACGAACGGCGTCGTCGCGCTGACGATGTAGCGCGCGAATCCGATCCCGCGCGCGCGTCCGAGCGCGAGCAGGTGCGCATCGACCACGTCTTCGATATCGACGCGCCGGTAAAGGAACTCGTTCGCCTTGTTGTTCGCATCCTCGCGCGCATCGCGCACGGCCGGCAGGTCGTCTTCCTCCGGGAAGAACCGCGAAGTGCGCAGCACGAGGCACGGCATGCCGGTGTCGCGATGCGCGAGCTCGCAGAGATTCTCGGCGGCGACCTTGGTCACGCCGTAGATGTTCTTCGGCACCGGCACGACGTCCTCGGTCAGCCACGCGGCCGGCGCTCCGGGCGGCGGCGTCAGCGCACGGCCGAATGCGCTCGTCGTGCTCGTGAAGACGAACGCGCCGACTTTCGCATCGGCTGCGGCTTCGAGCAGGTTGAGCGTGCCGGTGAGATTTACGTCGATGAAGTCCTGCTGCCGGTGCGTTGCGACATGCGGCTTGTGCAGCGTCGCCGCGTGCAGCACGGCGTCGACGCCGCGCATCGCGCCGCGCACGACCTCGCGATCGGCGATCGAGCCTTTAAGGTCCGTGTACGGCGAGGCGAGCACGTCGATGCCGACCGGCTCGTGCGCCGATTCGCGCAGCGTGCGCATCAGCGCCTCGCCGAGATGGCCGGCGCTGCCGGTGACGAGGATTCTCATCGGATTCGTCGTCTCAGGCGGCCGCCGAATCGCGCGCCGCGAGCCTTTTCTCGATGCGGATGAAATGCTCGAGCATCTCGGCGTGGATGCGATCGGTCTTCTCGTGCAGGTGCGCGACCTCGAGCTCGGCCTTGATGTTGACCTCGTACTCGATGTCCGAACGCACGCGGTCCTTCTCGGCCTGCCGGTTCTGGCTGATCAGCACGAAGCACGACAGGAAGATCGCCTCGAGCGACGTGATCATCGTCAGGAGGCCGAACGGATACGGATCGAACTCCGGCACGCCCATCGGCACCATGTTGACGACGATCCAGACCGTGAACCAGATTGCCGTGAACGCGAGGAACCAGAGGCTGCCGCTGAACCACGAGATCCAGTCGATTGCGCGCTGCAGCGGCGACAGGTGCTCCTCGACTTCCTCGTTGACGTTGCGCGAGACGCGCGTCTTCAGAAGCTCGTCGGCCTTGCGCGTCATTCGCCCCATTGCGGCAAGCAGGCGCAACGCGGCGGCCGGGCTGCGCTGGAACAGCAGCAGGAGATCGTCGCGATCGAGCTCGAGCAGCTCCACGTCGCTGAGCGCGATCGCGGTCGCCGTGCGCGGGCCGCTGTCGAGCAGCGCGAGCTCGCCGAACATCTCGCCAGGACCGGCAATTGCGAGCGCGATGCGCTGGCCGGCCGTGTCCTTGATGAAAAGCTCGACCTCGCCGGAGCGCACGACATACAACGCTTCGCCGGGCTCGCCGACCTTGAATAGCGTATCGCCCGCAGCGAGCGTGCGCTGGTCGATCGCCCCGGCGAGGTTCACGCGATCGTCGTCGTTGAGGTGCGCGAACAGCTCGACGTCGGCGAGCATGGTGGCTTCGCAAGGCATGGCGGCGACTCCCTTTACAAGGCCAGATTGTATTTCGCAAGCTTGTACGCTCAAAATCCGCAACGCCACCGCCACGAAAGGGGATCGTCGATGCGCCTTTCTGGGTGCGTTTTGCTCGCGATCGCTGCACTGTTTGCACAGACGGCGTTCGCATGGCCTGCCGACTGCGATACGTCGATGCAGCCCGGCTTCGTCCTCTCGCCTGACCGCCACCTGAGCTATTTTTATGGCGTCACGCCCGAACCCCCGACCAGCGCGGCGCCGATCCATATCGATACGGCCCGCATCGCGTTCATCCCGAGCTCGGTTTCGGTGGCAGTGCATGGGCACGAGATCGACCTTTCCGTCGCCGGCGACTCCTTCGGCTTCGATCCGCCACCGCCACTGCAGTGCATTTCGGCGAGCGTCGGCACGCTGCCTCCTGGCACTTACACCGTGAACGCGGCGTTCCGCAGCGGCAATATGCTCGTCGACGACAGCGCGCCGCCGGTGACGATCACGATCGCCGAGGGCGGTGGCGTTCCCGCGCCGGCCAGCGCGCCGACGCTGTCCTCATTCATGCTGACGTTGCTGGCGGGTCTGCTCGGCGTGTTCGGATATCGTGCGATGCGAAGGCACACACGCGCCTGACGCTCAGCGCTCCTGATCGGTCGGCCGCATCAGGATCTCGTTCACGCAGACGTGCGGCGGCTGCGTCACCGCGTAAAGGATCGCGCGCGCGATGTCGTCCGGCTGCAGCTGGCGCACCGACGCGGCCCAGTCGTTGATCGCCTTCTGCGTCGCCGCGTGTCCGATGTGCTCGCGAAGCTCGGTCGCGACGAGGCCGGGCTCGACCACGGTCACGCGGATGCGGTCCTGGTAGATCTCCTTGCGCAGCGATTCGGAGAACGCGACGACGCCGAACTTCGTGCCGCTGTACGCGGCGCCCATCGGCGAGGCGATGCGGCCCGCGGTCGACGCGATGTTGACGATGTGTCCGTCGCGCCGTTGCTTCATGCCAGGCAGCGCCGCCTGTGTCGCCGCGATGAGACCCAGCACGTTGATCTCGAACATGCGCCGCCAGCGCGCGAGGTCGGCATCGATGACCGGCTCGAGGTACATGACGCCGGCGTTGTTGACGAGGATGTCGAGACGGCCGAATGCCTTCTCGGTTTCGCGCACGGCGCGCTGCGCTTCGGCTTCGACGCCGAAGTCGGCCTCGACGACCAGCGCCTCGCTGCCCGTGTCGCGAATGCGTCGGGCGACGTCTTCGAGCCGGTCGCGCCGGCGAGCCGCGATGGCGACGCGCGCGCCGGCGTTCGCGAGCATCAGCGCAGTCGCCTCGCCGATGCCGGACGATGCGCCGGTCACGAGCGCAACGCGGTCCTTCAGTTCCTGCGTCATGGTTTTCTCCTGCATCTGCGATCGGGTTCGCATCCCGCGTCGAACCGCCTTGAAAGGTGCCCGTCGCGGCGGGATTCTTCAAGCATGTCCCGGAAAGCCTATTGCACGCTCGTCCTTCTCGCCGTCGCCGGCGGCGCGTGTGCGCAGGGCGCGTTCGACTGTACCGCGCCGGCCGCGCCGGACATGGCCGGCGCCGTCGTGCTCGGCGACGGCACGCCGGGCAGCGTGACGCGCGCGGCGATCCAGCAGGCGCTCGACGCCGGCGGACCGATCCGCGTGCACGCCGGCGCCGGCCCGATTCCTGTCGACGCGACGCTCGAAGTCACGCGCGATGCGATCCTCGATCTCGGCGGCGCGACGCTCGACGGCGGCAACGCGCGTCGCGTCATCGAGGTGAGCAATCCGTCGAACGCAACCTATGCGTTCGTGCTGCAGCACGGCGGCATCGCCGGCGGCAGCACGCCGTCGGGCAGCGGCGCCGCGCTCTACAAGGCGACCGGCGGGCCGTGGCAGGTCGTGACGATCCGCATCTTCGGCGTCGATTTCTCCGGCAACCACGCGATCGAGACCGCGCAGGACGACGGCGGCGGCGCGATCTACGTCGTCGGCGCAGCCGAGCTCGCCGTCGTCGGCGCGACGTTCACGGGCAATTCCGGCGCCAACGGCGGCGCGCTGTATTCGCTCGGCTCGAAGGCGGTGAACCTCTACGACAGCGCGTTCACCGGCAATCGCGCCACCGGCACCGGCGGCAATCCGGGCAGCGGCGGCAACGGCGGCGCGATCGGCGTGGACGGCGACGCGCGCTACGTGAACCTCTGCCGCGTGAAACTCGGCGGCAACGTCGCGAATGCATTCGGCGGCGGGCTGTTCACGGTGACGTACAGCGCCGACTCGTTCACGCGCATCGAGGATTCGACCGTCTCCGGCAACACCAGCAGCGCCACCGACAAGCTCGCCGGCGGCGCGTACATCCAGGGCAGCCCGCTGATCGTCAGCGGCAGCACGTTCGCCGACAACGCGGCGGCAGGCTACGCCGGCCTTGCGCTGTTCGGGCAGGGCGGCGTGCTCGAAGGCAGCATCGTCGACTCGACGTTCGTCGGCAACGTCGCGCGGACGCGCCTCGGCGGCGCGATGTCGATTTCCGACGCGACCGCGCTGACGCTCGCGAACGTCACGATCGCGCGCAACAGCGCGCCGTGCGACGTCTGCTTCGCGGCCGGCATCGCGAACGACGACGGCGCCGCGCTGACGCTCGACAACGTCATATTCGAGGACAACGTCGGCGGCAACATCTACAACCCGTGGGCGATGCTGCATCCCGCGGCGCACGGCGCGGCGAACCTGCAGTGGCCGCAATCGAGAGGCAATGGCCAGACCGAAACGGCGGTCGCACCGGGCACGACGTTCGCGGCGGCAAACCTCGGCGATCCCGCCGACAACGGCGGCCCGACCGAGACGATGGCGATCGGTCCCGGCAGTCCCGCGATCGACGCCGGCACGTCGGCCGGCGCGCCGCCGGTCGACCAGCGCGGTTTGCCGCGTGTCGGCGCCGTCGACATCGGTGCGTTCGAGTTCCAGGGCGATCCGATCTTCGCGAACGGCTTCGAGGATTGAGCGCGCGTCAGCCGGTCAGCAGCCGCACGATCATCCACAGCATCAGCACGACCTGCACGGCATAGAAGAGGCCACGCAGCGCGATCAGCGGCAGCGACGTGCCGATGACGTGCACGACGCTCTGCGCGATGCGCGCATACAGCACGTAGCCGGCGACGGCATCGGCGATGGCGATCTTGCCGAGCAGCGCGGCGACGACGACGATCGCGGCGAACACCGGGAAGTTCTCGGTGCAGTTCGCGTGCGCGTTCTTCATGCGCGCGAGGAGCGCCGGATCGTCGTTCGGGTTGCCGCGCTCCCAGTGATCGGCGCGTTTGCGGCCGCTCGCGATCATCGGCACGCGGCGCGTCCCCGCGTAGACGACCGGCAGCAGCAGCGTCCACGCGGCGTAGAGCAGCACGGCAGTGAATGCGGTCATCGACGTCCCCTCCGTCGTTGTCTGGAAATGTTCAGCGCATCATGCGGCGGCTGCCGCCGGCTTCGCGACGAGCCGCTTGCGGAACTGTCCGCGCAGCAGCACGAGGCTCGTCACGGCCTGCAGCGCGACGGTCGCGACCGACAGGAACCAGAGCTGCTTCAGCTCGAAGCCGGGTCGCGACGACAGCCACAACGCCGGAATCGCGAACGTCACCAGGCGCGTCGCACTGCTCGCAAGGCCCGGCAGCGTGTTGCCGAGCGCCTGGAACATGCCCGAGCAGGTGAAGATGATGCCCTGCGCGACAAAGTTCCACGAGATGATGTGGAGGAACGTCGCCGCGACCGCGAGCACGGCCTCGTCCTTCGTGAAGAAATGCACGAACCATTCGGGCTTCAGCTGGCAGATCAGCGTCAGCACGATCATGATCGCGCTGCCGAGGAACACCGACGCGCGGAACGCTTCGCGCACGCGATCGTACCTGCCGCCGCCGACGTTCTGTCCCGCGATCGGCGCCGTCGCGAACGCGACCGCCATCGCCGGCAGGAAAATCGCCTGCATGACGCGCGAGCCGACGCCGAATCCGGCCTGCGCCTCGGCGCCGAAATGGCGGATCACCCAGTAGATGATCGCGAGGTAGCAGAACATCAGCGCGAACTCGCCGCCGGGCGGAAGGCCGATCTTGAGGATGCGCTTCCAGACATCGGGCCGCGCGCCGAGGAGGTTCCTGTCGATCGCGACGAACTTCTCGAGCTTGTGGAAGTAGAGCCACATCAGCGCGACGCCGAATGTCACCGCGAGCGACGTCGCGAGGCCCGCGCCCGCGATGCCGAGCGGCTTGCCGGTGATCCAGCCGGCGATCAGGATCGGCGCGAGCAGCGCGTTCAGCAGCACCGTCAGCATCTGCACGATCAGCGACGGCTTGTTGATGCCGGTGCCGCGGAGCGCCGCGCCCATCGCGATCAGCGAGAACTGCAGCGCGAGCCCCGGCAGGAACCAGCGGAGATACTCCGCGCCGGCCGCGGCCGTCCGCTCGTCGGCGCCGACGCTCGCCATGTACGGCCCGATCACGAGGTAGCCGCCGACCAGCGTGACGATCATCGCGATCGTCGCGAGCACGAGGCTCTGGTTGAAGACGAGGTTTGCGTCGGCCTGGTCCTTGCGGCCGGCCGCCTGTGCGATCAGCGCCATCGTGCCGACGCCGAGCACTTGCGTAGCGGCCATGATGATGAACTGGAGGTTGCCGGCCGTGCTCACGCCGGCGATCGCCGCATCGCCGAGGCGCGCGACGAAGTAGAGATCGACCAGCACGTAAAGCGTCTGGAACAGCATCCCGAGCGCGATCGGCGCCGCCATGCGCACGAGGTGCCTGCCGATCGGGCCTTCTGTCATGTCATGCATGGAGTGCCTCTGCTCGGGATTCCGGGGGCGCGATTCTGACGCGATTCCCGCGCCGCGTCTTGGATTTTTTCGCGGGCCGATACGCGAGATAATGGTGGCGGGGCCGCATCCGTGCGCGCCCGGCCGCCCGCAGGAAATCCGACGCGATGACCGACACCGAAACGGCGCTTCTCGCTGCCGTCGAACGAATGTGCGCCGATGCGGCGTACCGCCGGCGCGTGCTCGGATTCGCGGCCGATATCGATGCCGAACGCGCGCTCGCGCGCTTCGATACCTCGATCCATCCCGGCGACCAGATGCTGCTGCATTCGCTGCGCCAGCATCGCAACGCCGGCGCCGCGTTCTCGCAGTACTTCAACATCGCGCTGCAGCAGCACGCCGCGGCGCGCCAGCTCATGCGCGCCGCGTTCGGCGCAGAGGCGAGCGACATCGACGTGCTCGATTTCGCCTGCGGCTACGGCCGGCTGCTGCGATTCCTCGCGCTCTCGAACGATCCGCGCCGGATCTGGGCGTCCGATCTGCAGACCGACGCGGTCGGGTTCGTGCGCGATGCGTTCGGCGTGCAGCCGCTTGCATCGCACGAGGATCCGGCGCGCTTCGAGCCCGGACGGCGTTTCGATTTCATCTGGGTCGCCTCGCTGTTCTCGCATTTGCCGGAGACGCTGTTCGACGCGTGGCTCGCGCGGCTCGTCGCGCTGCTGACGCCGCGCGGCGTGCTCTGCTTCAGCGTGCGCGACGCCTCGCTGCTGCCGGACGGCTCGGCGCTGCCGGCGTCCGGTCTTGCGTATGCGCGCGAGAGCGAGAATGCCGATCTCGCGACCGAGATCTACGGCACCGCCTATGCGAGCGAAGCGTTCGTGCGCGAGGCGCTGCGCAAGGCCACGCGCGACGCGCGCGGGTATGTGCGCCTGCCGCGTGCGCTCGCGAACGAGCAGGATCTCTACGTCGTCGCCGGCGATGCCGCGCGCGATCTCGCGCCGCTGCGTGCGTTCCGCCGCGGCCCGTGGGGCTGGGTGGACGTGCGCAAGCTCTCGGCCGACGGCACGCTCGAGCTCAAGGGCTGGGCGGCGTCGCTCGACGACGGCGCGCTCGGCATCGTCGACATCGACGTCGACGGCGAGCTGCACGCGTGCCGCACGTCGATCGCGCGTCCCGACGTCGCGGCCGCGTTCGGCGACGAACGGCTGCTGCATTCGGGCTGGAGTTTCGGTTGCGATCTCGCACGCGACGTCCGCGACGTGCGCATCGGGGTCAGCGCGCGCAGCACGCGAGGCGAGGGCGCGCTGCTCTACGCCGGAACGATCCGCGCCAGATAGGTCGGCGCGGATCGCGCGGCGTCAGCCGTCGAAACCGTCGGCGAAGATGTCGTCGGGCGCCGAATCGGTGATTTCGAGCGTCACGCCATCGGCCGTGTAGACGAGCTGGCCGAACACGCCGTCCGGGAGACTCACCGCGAACGTGCCGCTGATCGAGCCCGCAGTCAGGAGCGTGTATCGGCTGCCGACTGGCGGCGTCGCATCGCCGAAGTCGACCGCGACCGTGCCGCCGAGCGTCGCGATGCCGTCGACCGCGAGCGTCGCGATCGATGTCGACGAGGCATCGGCTTTCAGCGACAGCGTGCTGCCGCCGCCGAGTGTCGCATCGCCGGTCACGTGCAGCGTGCCGAACGGTTCCGACGCCGTGCCCGGCGCGACCGTGCCCGATGCCGCGTCGAGCGCCGCGATGCTGCCGATTCCCTGCAGCGTGCCGCCGCCGACCGCGACGCCGCTCAGCGCGAGCGCGCCATCGACTTCGAGCACGGAGCCCTCGACGCTCGTCGCGCCGCTGTACGTTTCGGTGCCGGTGACGACGACGGTGCCGCCATCGCCGCTCACGGTGACGCCGCGCGAGTTCGCGCTCGCGGTGTCGTCGCTGCCGGCTTCGTCGGCGATGTCGTCGGCGATCGTGAACGTCGCGCCGCGTCCGGGCGCGAACGCGAGCGTGCCGCCGGTGCCCTGCAGGAACATGCCGCTGCCGTACGCGGCGCCCGCGGTCGGACTGCCGCCGCCGGCGAATCCGCCCGGTGGGCCGCCGGCGACGCTGCCGCCGCCGAGCGTGCCGCCGCCCGCGATCGTCACGGTGCCGCCGTCGACGACGAACACCGCGCCGCCCGCACCGAGGCCGCCGCCGCCGCTCGAGATCGCCGACGAGCCGCCGCCGGTGCCGCCGCCGAATCCGCCCGGCGCGTTCTGGTTGCCGCCGCCGCCGCCAAAGCCGCCGT
>JADMIO011153605.1_pt1 | contig 39704 bp, 33 predicted proteins | sample 8958161 | NCBI WGS metagenome assembly JADMIO01 (sample SAMN16585339, study PRJNA669376) | soil metagenome | isolation source: Crop rotation soil | place: USA: Cullars Rotation, Alabama | collected 2011 | reverse complement strand
GCCGCGACTTCAAGTCACGTGAATTCCAAGCTTCGGATCCCACTGTGCTGGAAAGTTTCCTCTCGCCGCTGCTCCCCCCGATGTGCCGCTTCGAGCCGACCTGCTCGATCTACATGATGCAGGCGATCGAAAAGTACGGAGCCCTGCGCGGAGTGTGGCTCGGCATCCGCCGCCTCTCGCGCTGCCACGTCTTCAATCCTGGAGGTTGGGACCCCGTCCCTTGAGATGGAAAAACGAATTTTCACGGCCGTTCTGATCTCGATCGGCTTCCTGATGCTCTGGGCCTTCGTCGCCCCGAAACTGCTGCCGCAGTACTTCAAGCAGCCGGCGAAGACGACGACGGCGGCTCCGAGTGCTCCGACAACGACGACCGCGACGGGAACGACGACGTCCGCTCCGGCGCCCGCCCCCGATCTGAAGCCGGCGCCGACGCCGGTAACCGTCGCGCCGACGACTGCGACGAAGCGCCAAACCTCCCGCATCGAGACGAAGGACTTCATCGCCCTCTTCTCCAACCGCGGCGCGCAGCTCGTCTCGTTCCAGCTCAAGAACTACCACGCCAAAAACGGCGGCCTCGTCGAGCTGGTGAAGGGACGCGACGCCAACCGCACCGACTTCCCCTTCGCCATCGAGTCGCCCGACGCCGCGGTCGCGCAGCGGCTCAACTCGTCGTTGTGGGAAGTCGTCGAGCAGAACCAGACCATCACCTTCCGCTACGCCGGCGAAGGCATCGCCGCGACGAAGACGTTCACTTTCGAAGGTGACTATCCGTTCACCTTCTCCGTCAGCGTCGCGCCGGCGATTCCGTACCGCGTGGCCATCGGCCCCGGCATCCGCACCCTCGAGCCCGACGAAAAAGAGTCGATGTACGTCGTGACCGGCAACGGCGTCGTGCAGCGCGACGACAAGGTCACCATCGTCAGCCGCGAGAAGTCCGACCGCGTCAACCTCTTCGACCACGTCGACTTCGTCGGCATCGAGGACAACTACTTCCTCGCCGCGCTCCGCCCCACGCACGGCGACGGCGCGATCCTCCACGCCTCGGAGTTCGGCCAGGAGAAGCGCCGCGACTTCTACGCCGCCGTCAACGCGCTGCCGGACGGCAAGGTCGAAGGGACGGCGTTCTTCCTGCCGAAGCAGACGCAGCTCGTCGACCGCTACCACCTCGAGAAGACGCTGCAGTTCGGCATGTTCGGCATCATCGCCCGCGCGTTTCTCTTCGCTCTCCTGTGGCTCAACACCTTCGTCCACAACTTCGGCTGGTCGATCATCGCCCTGACCTTCATCATCAAGATCCTTCTGTACCCGCTGCAGCACAAGTCGATGTCCTCGATGAAGAAGATGCAGAAGGTGCAGCCGAAGATCGAGGCCATCAAGGCGAAGTACAAGAAGTCGATGAAGGACCCCGAGCAGCGCCAGAAGATGAACATGGAGACGATGAAGCTGTATCAGCAGGAGGGGATCAACCCCGCCAGCGGATGCCTGCCGCTCGTCATCCAGCTGCCGATCCTCTGGGCGTTTTACAACCTGCTGTCGCACGCCATCGAGCTGCGCGGCGCGCCGTTCATGCTCTGGCTGCACGACCTCTCGGCGAAGGATCCGTACTACGTGACGCCGGCGCTCATGGTGGTGACGATGTTCGTCCAGCAGGCCATGACGCCGACGACGGTCGACCCCGCCCAGAAGCGGATGTTCTACATCATGCCGATCGTCATGGGATGGATCTTCAAGGAGCTGCCGTCCGGCGTCGTGCTTTACTACCTCATGCAAAACGTCTTGACGATCATCCAGCAGTGGATCATGAATAAATGGTTCAGCGACCCGGCAACATCTAAAGGGTGATCCGATGGCCCAACGATTCGAAGGCAGAAATCTCGACGAAGCGCTCGACCACGCCGCGCAGGCGTTCGGCGTCCCGCGCTTTCAACTGACGCACAGCGTGATCCTCGAGAAGCGCGGCTTCTTGGGCGGCGTGAAGCGCATCGTCATCGAAGTCGACGTGAACGACAGCGCGCAGCCGCCGGCGGAGCTCGTGACCCCGCCGGTCCTGTCGTCCGCGCCGCCGCCCCCGCGCGAGCGCGGTGCCGGACGAGGACCGCGCGGTGGTGGTGGGCGCGGCCGCGGCGGCAGTCGCCGCGACGATCGCGGTCCGCGCGGTCCGCGCCGCGATCGCGATCGCCGCGGGAGCGAGCTCCAGCCCGGCGACTTCGAGCAGCACTACGAAGCCGTCGAGGCGCCGGAGCAGGGGCCGGAGTCCGAGGCGGCCACGGCGGTGCGCGAGTGGTGCGAGGAAGTGATCGACTACGCGCGCTTCGACCTCGACGTGCGCACCGAGGAAAACGAGCAGCAGATCGTGGTGCGGCTGTACGGGCGCGACGCGCGGCGCATGATCGAGGAGCACGGCGAGGCGCTCGATGCGCTGCAGGTGCTGGCGAACAAGGCCCTGGTCGGCCGCAAGACCGAGAAAGACATCGAGCTCGATTGCGAAGGCTTCAAGTCGCGGCGGCACGAGGATCTCGAGCAACGCGCCCGCGACGCCGCCGACCGCGTGCGCAGCGAGGGCCGCGAGCAGCTGCTGCCGGCCATGACGCCCATCGAGCGGCGCATCGTGCACCTGGCGTTGCAAGACGACGCCGACGTCACCACGGAGTCGCGCGGCGAGGGCTTCTACAAGCGCGTCGCCATCGTGCGCCGCGCCGCCGAGCAGTGAATCCGGACGACACGATCGTCGCGCCAGCGACGCCCTTGGGGCGGAGTGCGCTGGCGATCGTGCGCATCGACGGGCCCGCCTCCGGCGCGATCATCACGGCGCTCGCCGGCGCATTGCCTTCCCCCCGCACCGCCACCCATACAGCAATCGGCCACGATGGTCAACTTCTTGACGATTGCGTGATCACGCGCTTCGCCGCGCCGCACTCGTTCACCGGCAATGACCTCGTGGAGATCACGCTGCACGGCAATCCGCTCCTCGTCGAGCGGGTGATCGCCGCTTGCGTGGCCCTAAGCGCGCGCATGGCCGAGCCGGGAGAGTTCAGCGAGCGCGCGGTGCTGAACGGAAAGCTCGACCTCGTCCAGGCCGAGTCGATCGCGGACCTCATCAACGCGCGGACGTCTCTTCAGGCCAAGCTTTCGCTCGCGAACATGACCGGGTCTCTGAGCCGCCGCGCCGCCGCCATCCGCGAGTCGCTGTTGCACGTGATCTCGCGGCTCGAGGCAGCGCTCGACTTCTCCGAGGAAGGCTACGAGTTCATCAGCCGCGCCGACGCGCGCGCGGCAATGGCCGCGGCTCTCGAGGAGACCCGCGCGCTTGCCGAGACCTACCGCCGCGGCCAGGCCTCGCGCGAAGGGCTGAGCGCCGTGATCCTCGGCCGTCCGAACGCGGGAAAGTCGACGCTCCTGAACCGCCTCGTCGGCAGCGACCGCGCCATCGTGACGCCGATCCCCGGCACGACGCGCGACATTGTCCGCGAGACGATCGAGATCGGCGGCCTGCCGGTAACGCTTGCCGACACCGCCGGCCTCCGCGACGCCTCCGACGTGGTCGAAGGCATCGGCGTCTCCCGCGCGCGCGAGGCGGCGGAGCGCGCCGACATCGTGCTCTACTTGGTCGACTCCGCCGAAGGCGTCACCGCCGAGGACGAGATCGAGCGCTATCCCGACGCGCTCGTCGTCTGGACAAAGACCGACCTCAAGCCCGCGCCGCAGAACGCCCTAGGCATCAGCGTCGCCGCCGAGCGCGGCATCGACACGCTGCTGACCCGCCTCGACGTGCTCGTGCGTGAGAACTATGCCGCCCCCGAGGGCAGCCTCGTCAACGAGCGCCAGCGCCAAGCCGTGGCGGGCTGCGCTGAGGCGTTGCACGCTGCGCTGGAATCGCTCGACGCAGGAACGGACGAGCAGCTCATTCTCGTCGACCTCTACCGCGCGTCGACATCGTTGGGGCTGCTGACGGGAGCGATCACGCGGGATGAGGTTTTTGAGGAGATCTTTGGGAAGTTTTGTATCGGGAAGTAGGTCACGGGTCACGGGTGACAGGTCACAGGGGTGACCATCGCGAGAAATACCACCCGTGACCTGTCATCCGTGACCCGTGACCTCCCTGATTCAAGGATGACCTGAGCCTCCTTTACTGTTCCACGTGAAACACATGCCTTCCTTCGACGTCATCGTCATCGGCGGCGGCCACGCCGGGGCTGAAGCGGCGCGCGTTTGCGCCCGCGGCGGCGCCCGCACCGCAATGGTCACGATGCTCCGCGACGCCATCGGCCGGATGTCGTGCAATCCCGCCATCGGCGGTCTCGCCAAGGGCAACCTCGTCAAGGAAATTGACGCCCTCGGCGGGTTGATGGGGGAGGCGACCGACCGCGCCGGCATCCAGTTCAAGGTTCTGAACCGCTCGAAAGGTCCCGCCGTGCAGGGGCCGCGGGCGCAGTGCGACCGCGATCTTTACGCGAACGCGGTGCAGGAGATCCTCACTGGCGAGCCGAATCTCACGGTCGTAGAGACGGCGGTGGCGGGGCTGGTCGATGGCGGGATCAGGCTGGCGGATGGCACCGTCATCAACGCCAGAGCCATCGTCATCACCACCGGCACCTTTCTCCGCGCGCTCATGCATTCGGGGGAGGAGAAGACAATCGGCGGACGCTTCGGCGAGCCCTCGGCCGAAACCCTCTCCGACTCGCTCGCCGCCCTCGGCCTGAAGCTGGGCCGCCTGAAGACCGGCACCCCGCCCCGCGTCGCCCGTGACGGCGTCGACTGGAGGAAGCTCGAAGAAGCGCCCGGTGATGAGAAGCCGCGGCCGTTCTCAATTCTTACCGATCGGCTGAACCTTCCCCAGGTGCTCTGCCATCTGACGTACACCGGCGCCACGGCCCACGAGCTGATCCGCGCAAACCTTCACCGCGCTCCCATGTACTCCGGCCAGATCCAGGCAACCGGCCCACGCTACTGCCCGTCCATCGAAGACAAGGTCGTGCGCTTCGCGGAGAAAGAGCGCCACCAGGTCTTCGTCGAGCCCGAGGGGCTCGATCATCCGTGGCTCTACATGAACGGCATCTCCACGTCGCTGCCGCCGGACGTGCAGGACGCCGTCGTTCGCTCGCTCCGCGGTTTCGAGAACGCGAAGATCGCCCGCTACGGCTACGCCGTCGAATACGACTTCGTCAATCCCGAGCAGCTAGAGCCGACGCTGCAGGTACGCGGCGTCGCCGGCCTCTTTCTCGCCGGGCAGATCAACGGCACGTCCGGCTACGAAGAGGCGGCCGCGCAGGGGCTCCTGGCCGGCATCAACGCGCTGCAGCACGTCCGCGGCGGCGAGCCGGTCATTCTCCGCCGCGACCAGGCCTACGCCGGCGTCATGATCGACGATCTCGTCACCCTCGGCACCGAGGAGCCGTACCGCATGTTCACCTCGCGCGCGGAGCACCGCCTGCTCCTCGGCTGCGACTCCGTCTACGAGCGCCTTTCGCCGCTCGCCGAACGTCTCGGCATCCTCGACGACGAGCGCAAGCGTCGCGTCGAGGCGCGCATCGTCCGAATGAGCCGCGCCAAAGAAGCGACGCACGGCACCGTGCTCAAGCCGGAGCATAAGACCGTCGCTCAGCTCCTGCGCCGGCCGGACTTCGACGTCGAGCGCGTCGAAGCCTTTGCCGGGCTGACGGAGGAGGAACGCGACGGCGTCGTCAATGAGCTCCGCTACGCCGGTTACATCGAGCGCCAGCAGCGCGAAGCGGAGCGCGCGCGCAACGACGAAGAGCTGCAGATCCCCGCGGCGATGTCGTACACGCTTCCCGGCCTATCGCGCGAGATGACCGAGAAGTTGTCGTTCGTGCGGCCGGTATCGATCGGGCAGGCCAGCCGGATCCCGGGCGTGACGCCGGCGGCGATTGCTATCCTTCGGATGCATGTCCGCCGCGGCACTCGAGATCTACCGGCGCGAGCTCCTGAAATGGAACGCGCGCATCAATCTCATCGGGCCTGAGGCGCGGGAGAACCTCGACGCCCACATCGCCGAGGCCGTCGCCGCGGCGAAGATCCTCGAGCCGGAGCGCAACGTCCTCGACTTCGGCTCCGGCGGCGGACTGCCGGCCATTCCGATGGCGATCGTCTCGCCGGGAGCGCGATTCACGCTCGTCGAAGTCGACCAGAAAAAGTGGGCGTTTCTGAAACATGCCGTGCGCGAATGCGGATTGAGCGCTGTGGTGGTCGGTGATAGATTGTCGCGCGCTCTGGAGCGGTTTTCTCCTGACCTGCGGTTTTCCCTCGTCACGTCGCGCGCTGTGGGGAATCCCGAGGAGTGGGTGCCGCCGCTGCGGGAGTGGCTGGAGCCGGGCGGGCGCGTCGCACTCTTCCAGGGCACGGACGACGTTCCCGCGATCGACGGCATCGGACACACGGAAGTCCACCGCCTGCCGCGCGGCGCGTCGAACTTCCTAGTGGTGCTGACGTTCCACGTGAAACAATGACGAAGATCGTCGCGCTCGCGAATCAAAAGGGCGGCGTCGGCAAGACGACGACGGCCATCAACCTTGGCGCGTCCGTCGCCGCCTGCGAGCGCAAAGTCCTCATCGTCGACCTCGATCCGCAGGCGAACGCCACCTCCGGCGTTGGCTTCTCCAAGAGCGAAGAGCAGTCGATGTACCCGGTCCTCGTCGACGGCGCGCCGATGCGCGACATCGTCCGCACCACCGAGCTGCCGACGCTCAGCATCGCCCCGTCATCCGTCGATCTCGTCGGCGCCGAGATCGAGCTCCGCGAAGCCATCGGCCGCGAGTTCCACCTCCGCAAGGCCATCGCCGACATCAAAGGAGACTTCGACTACGTCCTCATCGACTCGCCGCCGTCGCTCGGCCTCCTGACGATCAATGCGCTCACCGCCGCCGACTCGGTCCTGGTGCCGATGCAGTGCGAATACTTCGCGCTCGAAGGAGTCTCGCAGCTCCTCGCCACGATCGAGCGCGTGCGCGACGCCGTCAACCCGGCGCTGGAGATCGAAGGGATCGCCCTGACCATGTACGACGAGCGGATGAACCTCTCCCGGCAGGTGGCCGAGGAGGTGCGGACGCATTTCGGGGAGAAGGTCTACAAGACGGTGATCCCGCGGAACGTGCGGCTGGGGGAGGCGCCGAGCTTCGGGAAACCGATTATCCTGTACGACATTCGCTCGCGGGGTAGCGAGGCGTATCTCAATCTGGCGCGGGAGTTCATCCAGCGCGCGGAGAACGTGATCGGATGAATCAGAAGAAGGTCCTCGGCCGCGGCCTCGGCGCGCTCATCCCGCAGCGCGAGCATGCGCCCGCCGCGCCGTCAGGCCTGGCGGAGATCCCGATCGCGCAGATCTCGCCGAACCCGTATCAGCCGCGCAAGAACTTCAACGAGGCCTCCATCGACGAGCTCGCGCGCAGCGTGCGCCAGCACGGCATCGTACAGCCGCTCGTGGTCACGCGCGCCGGCGACAACCGCTACAAGCTGATCGCCGGCGAGCGCCGCTTCCGCGCCGCGCAGAAGGCCGGCCTCACGAGCGTGCCTGCTGTCATTAAGGAGATCGCGCAAGAAGGCGATGCGCTGCAGATTGCATTGATCGAGAACATCCAACGCGAGGATCTCAACCCGATGGAAGAGGCGCTCGCGTACCACCAGCTGCACGAGGAGTTCGGCCTGACGCAGGAGGAGATCTCGCAGCGCGTCGGCAAGGAGCGCTCCACGGTGGCGAATTTCCTGCGGCTGCTCAAGCTCCCGGAGCCGGTGAAGAAGCTTCTCGCTTCCGGGCAGCTCTCGATGGGACACGCCCGCGCGCTCCTGGCCATCGAGTCGCCGAAAAAGCAGGAGCAGCTCGCCGAGCGCGTGGTGAGAAAGAACCTCAACGTGCGCCAGACGGAGACGCTGGCCGCGCCGAAGGGGGAGAAGAAGCCGGAGAAGGAGAAAGACGTCTTCACGCGCGAAGCGGAGGAGCGTTTGCAAAGGACTTTAAGAACAAAAGTGGAGATCGATCGGAAGCGCCGCGGCGGCATCATTCATATAAGGTTCGGCAGCGAAGATGAGTTGATCCGCGTGGTCGACGATCTCATGGGGAGACGACGGTGAACAAAAAATCCGGTGACTTGAACGGCTTCCTCGACCGTGGCTCGTCCTTCAAGGGCGAGCTCGAATTCGAGGACACGATGCGCATCGACGGGAAGTTCAACGGCAAGATTCTGTCGAAGAACGAGCTGATCGTCGGCGAGACGGCGCAGCTCGACGGCGACTTCCACGTCGGCCGCATCGCCATCAGCGGCACGGTGGTCGGCAAGATCACGGCCGATCAGCGCGTGGAGATCCACCGCAACGGCCGCGTCTACTGCGACGTGCAGACGCCCGCGCTGATCATCGAAGAGGGCGCGATCTTCCAGGGCAACTGCGTCATGGAAGACAAGAAGGTCGCGAACATCGCCGCGAAGGCATGAAGCGCGCGCTCGCTCTCCTTCTCTTTCTCGCCGCCGCGCCGCTCTCCGCGCTCACCATCGACGAGGTCCTCTCCGCTCCCTTCTGCTACGGCCTCACCGCGGCGAAGGGGCGCATCGCCTGGATCTGCAACGACCGCGGCTCGCGCAACGTCTGGACCGCCGAGGCGCCGAAGTTCGAGCCGCGCCAGCTCACGAAGTTCACGGGGGACGACGGCGTCGACCTGGGCGAGCTGACGATCTCGAGCGATGCCCAGTGGATCGCCTTCACGCGCGGCGGCGACCTCGAGGTCGGCGGCGAGAACCCGAATCCCGCGAGCGCGGTAGAAACGCCGCCGCAGGAGGTGTGGGTCGTCTCGCTGCGCGACGGCGCCGTGCGCAACGTGGGCGAGGGGAGCGGGCCGCGCATCGCCGGCAACCGCGTCGCGTTCATGGCGAAAAAGCAGCTGATGCTCGCGCCGCTCGACGGCGGCGCGAAGCCGGAAGCGCTCATCGCCGCCGCCGGCACGCGCTACGCGCTGCGCTGGTCGCCCGACGGGACGAAGATCGCCTTCATGGCCGCGCGCAAGGAGCACAGCTTCATCGGCGTCGTCGACGTGGCCGAGAAGCGGGTCCGCTACCTCGACCCGAGCGTCGACCGCGACGTCGCGCCGCTCTGGACGCCTGACTCGAAGCAGATCGCGTTCATCCGCCTGCCGTCGCGCGCGGAGCTCTTCATCTTCGCGCCGAACCGCAGCGGCCCGCCGTGGTCGATCCGCATCGCCGACGCGGCGACGGGCAAGGGGCGCGAGCTGTGGCGCGCCGACGCCGGCCGCGGGTCCGTGTTTCGCGGCACCGACTCCGACGATGCGCTGTTCTGGGCCGGCGACCGCCTCGTCTTCCCGTGGGAGAAGGACGGCTGGACGCATCTCTACGCCATCGCGCTCGGCGGCGGCGCGCCGAAGCTCCTGACGCCGGGCGACGGCGAAGTCGAGCACGTCTGGAGCGACGGGGAAGTCGATCGTCTACTCCGCGAACATCGGCGACATCGATCGCCGCCAATCTTCCGCGACGGCGCCGCCGTCACGAGCGGCAAGACCATCGAATGGGGCCCGGTGATCGCCGGCAATGTGATTGCCTGCTTTCGATCGGACGCGACGCATCCGGGCTGGGTCGTCATCCTGAGCGGAGCGAAGGATCCCCAGCCGGTAGGGGATGCTTCGCTGTCTGCGCAGCTCAGCATGACATTGGTCGAGCCCCAGCAAGTCATCTTCCCCGCCGCCGACGGCCTTCCGATCCACGCCCAGCTCTTCCTCCCGCGCGACGGCACCGCCAAGCATCCCGCCGTCGTCTTCTTCCACGGCGGCTCCCGCCGGCAGATGCTCCTCGGCTGGCACTACATGGACTACTACGCCAAGGCGTACGCCATGAACCAGTACCTCGCCAGCCGCGGCTACGTCGTGCTCGCGGTGAACTACCGCAGCGGCATCGGCTACGGCATGGAGTTCCGCGAAGCGACGGGCTACGGCGCGCACGGCGCCAGCGAAGTCAACGACGTGCAGGGCGCGGCGCTCTATCTGCGCTCCCGGCCCGACGTCGACCCCAAACGCATCGGCGCGTGGGGCGGCTCGTACGGCGGATACCTCACCGCGTTCGCACTGGCGAAGTCATCGGACCTCTACGCCGCCGGCGTCGACATTCACGGCGTGCACGATTGGAACAACGAGATCAAAGTGTGGGCGCCGTCGTACGACCCGGCGAAGAACGAGGAGCTCGGAAGACTGGCGTGGCAGTCCTCGCCGCTCGCGTACGTCGACACCTGGCGCTCGCCGGTGCTGTTGATCCAGGGCGACGACGACCGCAACGTGTCGTTCACGGAGACGATTCATCTCGCCGAGGAGTTGCGCAAACGCGACGTGCCGGTCGAGCTGCTCGTGCTGCCGGACGAGGTTCACGACTTCCTGCTGCACAGAAGCTGGAGCGTCGTATATGAGGCGACGTCGAGTTTTTTTGACGCGCGCTTGAAATGAAATGACGCAGCGGCTTCAAAAAAGACGTTCAGAGCATTGAAAAGGTGCGCAGGCGCTTTTCAAAGGCATCCGAGGCATTTCAAAGACACAACGCGCGATTTTCAACGGCACAACGCGATTTCAAAGACACTACACGCGATTTTCAACGGCACAACGTGATTTCAAAGACGCAAGGAGCGATTTCAAAGACACCACGAGCGATTTCAAACGCTCTACGAGCCATTTCAAAGGCGCAAGAGCCATTTCAAAGACACTACGGGCCATTTCCAAGACAGCACGAGGCATTTCAAATGCTCGTAGAGCATGCATTCGCCGCGCTCGTCGACGTTCGGGAACGTGTCTCGACCGCAAGCTACGGTAGCCGCTTCACGGCCGCGTCATAGAGCGCCTTCACCTTCGCGGGCGGGATCTTCGTATCCTTGATCGTGACGCTGATCGACAGCGCGAAGCCCTTTGCCTCGCCCATGCAGTCGGCCGACGGGGGCATGTCGGCCTCGCTCTTCGGCGGGATCAGCACGCCGCACCTCGGGATCGGCCTCGTGGTGAAGTAGCCCGGCGTTTCGACCTTCATCCCGACCGCTGCGTCGAGCTCCGCGGGCGTCAGAAGCGTGCATGCCGCCGGTGGCTTCTGGGCTGTGAGGACGAAAAGAGCGGCAACGGCGAGAACAAACTTCATCGACGACTCCTACCATCTGCGCATCCGCGCAATCAACACGATCGCCTCGGGAATGGTGTACTGGTCCTCGGCGCCGAGCTCGTCCTCCCACTGCAGGTCCCACGCCGCTGCTTCCTTCTCGCCTTGCGTCGCCGCCGTGAAATTCAGCTCGCAGACATCGCCCAAGTAGTCGTCGCCGTTGCGGAGCGGAAGGCCGAACGTGCGGCAGACCAGCGGGCGGTGCTCGTAGAGCATGCATTCGCCGCGGTCGTCGAGGTTCGGGCACGGCGTCTCGGCCGTGCGGTCGAAGAACCTCTCCTTCTCGATCGGCGAGCAGGTGCGCAGGTCGGGGTGCGCGCTCGACTCCACGATCTCCCGCGCCCGGGCCACGATTTTCTTCCGCCGCGCCGGGTGCAGTTTCCGGAGTCCCTCGGCGATCACCGGCACGTCGGCGGAGCCGATCTCGAAGAGGCCGTAACAGCAGAGCGAGCAGCCTCGGCCGCACTCCAGGTGCTGCGGCTGCGACTCCATGACGCGGCGGAAGAAGGCGTCCGCGTCGGCGAGGATCCGGTTGTAGCTCACGCCCTCCAAACCCGCCCCGTGACAACGTTCTTTCCGTATGGTATATAGCCGCGGCCTCGGGACGCCCCTCCTCGGCGGTTCCGGCTCCAAGACACGGATGCAAATCAATCTCGTACCCGATCTCTCTCTGCTCGCCGTCCTGGCGATCTTCATCGCCACGTCGATCGTCGTGCGCCGGTTTTTCGTCCGCCCGATCCTGGCGATCATCGAGTCGCGCGAGCATGACCAGCGCGGCGCGCTCGAGGTCTACGAGAAGGCCATGGCGCAATTCAACGAAGCAACGGCGAAGATGGAAGAGCAGCTCCACCTTGCCAAGCGCCAGGCCGGCGAGGTGCGCGAGCGCTACCGCGCCGAGGCCGCGTCGTACCGCAACGCCAAGATCGAGGAGACAACCACGGCGGCGGGCTCGATGATCTCCGAGGCTGACGCGCAGCTCGGCCGCGACGTCGCCGCGGCGCGCGACAAAATCGTGCGCGAATCGGAGTCGCTAGCCCGCCTCGCCGCCGAGCGCATCCTCGGGAGGCCGGTTTGATGCGAACGTTCGTTCTAATTCTGTTGATGTTCGCGATCGCGCTGCCGATCCTCGCTCAGGCGCAGCCGAACGACGTCGCCCACGGCGCCGAAAAGGCGGGCGCCGAGGCCGCGCATCCGGGCGAGGACGTTGGCGGTCCGCACGAAGGGCCGAAGTTCCTCGGGCTCCCGGCGTGGATCTGGAAGCTCGTCAACATGCTGCTGTTCATCGGCATCCTGTTGTGGCTCCTCGGCGGGCCGGCCAAGAAGTTCTTCGGAGACCGCAACGTGCAGATCCGCGGCGCGGCGGAGGAGGCGAAGACGCGGCGCGCGAAAGCCGACCAGCTGGCGACGGACATCCAGGCGCGGCTGACACAGATCGAAGCGGACGTCCGCGCCATTCACGAGCGCGCCGAGGCCGAGGGCGAGCGCCAGCGGCGCGAGCTCAAGGAAGCCGCGGACGCGGAAGCGCAGCGCATCCTCTCGAATGCGCGCTCCGAGGTCGACAACCGCTTGAAGCACGCGCGGCACGAACTGACCGAGTACGCCGGCGAGCTGGCGGCGCAGCGCGCGGAGCAGCTCGTGAAAGAGACGATCACTCCGGCCGATCAGAAAAAGATTTTCGATGAGAGCGTGCGCGAAGTGGCGGAGGTGAAGGGATGATCCGCCGCTTCGCCCGACCGTACGCGCGCGCCATCATGGACGTGGCCAAGACCCCCACCGCTGCCGGCGGCGTGCGCGACGAGCTGCGCGCGTTCGAAAGCGCCCGCGCCGCTTCGCGCGACCTCGCCGAGGTCTACGCCAACCCCGGCATCGACGTCGACACGAAGCTCAAGATCACGCGCAGCATCACGCGGCGCCTCGGCGCCGGCGAGCTGTCGTCGCGCGTTCTCGAAGTGCTGATCCGCAACCGCCGCATCAACGACCTCGGATCGATCGTGGAAGCGCTGGCGGAGATGATCCGGCAGGCTACGGGGACGCTGGCCGCCGAGGTTCGGGCCGCGCATCACTTGACGCCGGACGAGCAAGCCGCGCTGGCGCGGACGCTCGAGCAGAAGTTCGGACGCAAGATCGAGGTCTCCGTCACCACCGATCCGACGCTCCTCGGCGGCTTCATCGCCAAAGTCGGGAGCGAGGTTTACGACGCCTCCGTCTCCGGCAAAATCAATCGTTTCCGCGAATCCTTAACGTGAGCCGTTCTCGGGAGAGATTATGGCTGTTGATTTGAAGTCAGAAGAAATCACAGAGATTATTCGTCAACAATTATCAGGCATCGGCAAAGGCGTCGACGTCTCCGAGGTCGGCACCGTCGTGTCGGTCGGCGACGGCATCGCCCGCATCTACGGCCTGGAGCGGGTCATGGCCGGCGAGCTCGTGCAGTTCCCGCACAACGTGGCCGGCCTGGCCCTCAACCTCGAGGAGGACAACGTCGGCGTCGTGCTCCTCGGCGAGTACCAGGCCATCGCCGAGGGCGACGAGGTCCGGCGTACCGGCCGCATCATGTCGGTGCCGGTCGGCGCGGCGATGGTCGGCCGCGTGGTCAACCCCCTCGGACAGCCCATCGACGGCAAGGGGCCGATCAACACCACCGAATTCTTCCCCATCGAGCGCCTCGCGCCCGGCGTGGTCGACCGCAAGCCCGTCAAGGAGCCGCTGCAGACGGGCCTCAAGGCCATCGACGCCATGATCCCGATCGGCCGCGGCCAGCGCGAGCTGATCATCGGCGACCGCCAGACCGGCAAGACCGCCATCGCCGTCGACACGATCATCAATCAGAAGGGCAAAGGCGTCATCTGCATCTACGTCGCCATCGGCCAGAAGAAGTCGACGGTGGCGCAGGTGGTGAAGACGCTCGAGGAGTACGGCGCGATGGAGCACACCATCGTCGTCAGCGCCTCGGCCTCGGAGCCGGCGCCGCTGCAGTACCTGGCGCCGTACGCCGGCTGCGCCATGGGCGAGTACTTCCGCGACAACAAGCAGCACGCGCTGGCGATCTACGACGATCTCTCCAAACACGCCCAGGCGTACCGCGAGATCTCGCTGCTCCTCCGCCGCCCGCCCGGCCGCGAGGCCTATCCGGGCGACGTCTTCTATCTGCACTCGCGCCTTCTGGAGCGCGCGGCGAAGCTCTCCGACGACCTCGGCGGCGGGTCGCTGACGGCGCTGCCGGTCATCGAGACGCAGGCCGGCGACGTCTCCGCGTACATCCCGACGAACGTCATCTCCATCACTGACGGGCAGATCTATCTCGAGACCGACCTCTTTCACTCCGGCGTCCGCCCCGCGGTCAACGTCGGCCTCTCGGTCTCGCGCGTCGGCGGCTCGGCGCAGATCAAGACGATGCGCGCCATCGCCGGCACGCTGCGCCTCGACCTCGCGCAGTTCCGAGAGCTGGCCGCGTTCGCGCAGTTCGGCTCCGACCTCGACAAAAATACGCAGAACCAGCTCAACCGCGGCCGGCGCCTCGTGGAGATCCTCAAGCAGCCGCAGTACTCGCCGATGAGCATCGGTCTGCAGGTCTTCTCGGTGTTCGCCGGCACGCAGGGCTTCCTCGACAGCCTCCCCGTCGACGGTGTGCGCCCGTTCGAGGCGGCGCTGCACCAGTACCTCCTCGACAACAAGGCCGATCTCATCGAGCGCGTCGAGAAAGCGCCGGGCTACAAGCCGGGCGACGATCTGTCGAAGGAGATGACCGCCGTCGTCGCCGAGTTCAAGAACGACTACGTGAAGGACAACGCCGGAGTGGCGGCGTAGCGAATGGCCAACACCATCGACATCCGCCGCCGGATCCGCAGCGTGAAGAACACGCAGCAGATCACCAAGGCCATGAAGATGGTGGCCGCGGCGAAGCTGCGCCGCGCGCAGGACCGCATGTTCGCGGCGCGCCCCTACGCCGCCGCGCTGCGCGAGGTCCTGACCTCGGTGGCCACGCGCGTCGGCGAAGAGGAAATGGCCGAGCACCCGCTGCTCAAGGCGCAGGAGGAGCACAACGTTCTCCTTCTCATCGTCACGGCGGATAAGGGCCTCTGCGGCGCGTTCAACTCGAACGTCATCCGCGCGGCCATGAACGCCATGCGCCAGCACCAGTGGGACTCGGTGCAGCTTCTGCCGATCGGCCGCAAGGCGCTCGACTACTTCCGCCGCCGCCCGATCCCGATCCGCAGCGAGGCCACGCAGGTGTTCCAGGCGCTCTCGCTCGGCACGGCCCGCGAGATCGCCCGCGAGCTGATCGAGGACTTCGTCGAGGACAAGATCGACGCGGTCTACGCGGTCTACAACGAGTTCAAATCGATCATCGCCCAGAACGTTCGCGTGGAGCGGCTCCTGCCGATCGAGCGCGACTGGGAGATCGCCAAGACCGCGACGGTCGACTACCTCTACGAGCCGAACCCGCAGCAGATCTTGACCGACCTGCTGCCGAAGCACATCGAATTTCAGCTCTACCGCATCCTGCTGGAGTCGGCCGCGGCCGAGCAGGGCGCGCGCATGACGGCGATGGAGGCGGCCACGAAGAACGCCTCCGAGATGATCGATTACCTGACGCTGACGTACAACCGCATCCGCCAGGCGTCGATCACCAAAGAGATCATCGAGATCGTTTCCGGCGCTGCGGCGGCGGGCTAACGGAGAAACGCATGGCAGATCAGAAAATCGGCAAAGTCATCCAGATCGTCGGCCCCGCCGTCGACATCGAATTCGAAGAGGGGCACCTTCCGTCGATCGGCAACGCCGTCCGCGTCCTCGACAACAAGGAGCTCGGCAAGGTCGACATCGACGTCGTCGTCGAAGTGGCCAACCACATCGGCGAGAGCCAGGTGCGCTGCATCGCCATGAAGCCGACCGACGGCATGGTCCGCGGGATGAAGGCGATCGACAGCGGCGGCCCGATCACGGTTCCGGTGGGCCGCGAGACGCTCGGCCGCATCCTCAACGTTCTCGGCGAGCCGGTCGACAACAAGGGCCCGGTCAATTCGAAGGACCACTGGGGCATCCATCGCGAGGCACCGAAGTTCGAGGACCAGGCCACGTCGATCGAGATGTTCGAGACCGGCATCAAGGTCGTCGATCTCCTCGAGCCGTACACGAAGGGCGGCAAGACCGGCCTCTTCGGCGGCGCCGGCGTCGGCAAGACGGTGTTGATCATGGAGCTGATCAACAACGTGGCCAAGGCGCACGGCGGCTTCTCCGTGTTCGCCGGCGTCGGCGAGCGCACGCGCGAAGGGAACGACCTCTGGCTCGAGTTCGCCGAGACCGGCGTCATCGTGCCGGGCGATCCGTCGAAGTCGAAGGCGGCGCTGATCTACGGGCAGATGACCGAGCCGCCCGGCGCGCGCCTCCGCGTCGGCCTGACCGGCCTCACCGTCGCCGAGTACTTCCGCGACGCCGAAGGGCTCGACGTGCTGCTCTTCATCGACAACATCTTCCGCTTCACGCAGGCCGGCTCGGAAGTGTCGGCGCTCCTGGGGCGCATGCCGAGCGCCGTCGGATACCAGCCGAACCTGGCCACGGAGATGGGCGAGCTGCAGGAGCGCATCACCTCCACCAAGCGCGGCTCGATCACGTCGGTGCAGGCCATCTACGTCCCCGCCGACGACCTCACCGACCCCGCGCCGGCCACGGCGTTCGCGCACCTCGACGCGACGACGGTTCTCTCGCGCCAGATCGCGGAGCTCGGGATCTACCCGGCCGTCGACCCGCTGGCGTCGACGTCGAAGATTCTCGACCCGCGCATCGTCGGCGAAGAGCACTACCAGACCGCGCGCGGCGTGCAGGCCGTGCTGCAGAAGTACAAGGACCTCCAGGACATCATCGCCATCCTCGGCATCGACGAGTTGTCGGAAGACGACAAGCTGATCGTCGGCCGGGCGCGCAAGATCCAGCGCTTCCTCTCGCAGCCGTTCCACGTGGCCACGCAGTTCACGGGCCTGGAAGGGAAGTACGTCAAGATCGCCGACACGATCAAGGGCTTCCAGGAGATCGTCGCCGGCAAGCACGACGACGTGCCGGAGCAGGCGTTCTTCAACCAGGGGACGATCGAGGAAGTGCTCGAGAAGGCCGAGCAGATGAAGAAGGAAGCCGCGTAAATGGCCGATCCGCTGCCGACGAAGCTGCGCCTCACGATCGTCACGCGCGAGCGGAAGATCGTGGAGACGGACGTCGACGAAGTCGAGCTCCCGGCGAGCGACGGCGAGATCGGCGTGCTGCCCGGACACACGCCGCTCCTGGCGTCGCTCAAGGTCGGGCAGATGCGCTACCGCACCGGCACGACGGTGATGCGCCTCGTGATCACCTGGGGGTTCGCCGAGGTGCTGCCGGACCGCGTCGTGGTCATGGCGGAGGCAGCGCGGCTGCCGCAGGAGGTCGACCTCGCCACGGCGGAAGCGGAGCGCGCCGAGGCGGAGCGCGCGCTGGCCGATCTCTCGTCGCAGGATCCGGAGTTCGCCGTGGTGGAGGCGCGCCTGGAAGAGAGCATTGCGATGATTGATCTGCATCGGGGGATGTAGAGTTCTTGGGTTGTTAGGTTCTTAAGTTCTTAAGTTTTTGCGAAACCTAAGAACCTAAGAACTTAAGAACCTAACAACGCTCATGGATCACTGGCTCGACCACTTCGCGCGCACCGCCTTCCGCCGCAGCGGCGATACGGCGCACGATCTCAAGACGCCGCTCAACGTGGCGGTGCTCAACGTCGAGCTGTTGCGGATGCGCATCGCCAAGATCGCCGGTGCGGCGGCGGACGACGAGAAGATCCTCGCCTATACACGCTCGATCGAGACGGAGCTGCGCCGCATGGCGCGCATCTTCGACACGTACTTTCTCCTGTCCACGCCGCCGAAGGGTGACGAGGAGCCGGAGCCGGTCGACCTCGTCGCGGCGTGCGCCGAGGTGTGCGCGGCGACCGGATGCGAGCTGGCGCTGCCGGACGGGAGCGCGAGAATCGTCGCCCACGATGCCAGAATTCGCGAGAGCTACAAGCTGTTTTTCGAGGGTGCTTCGAAAGCTCTGAAGGTGGAAGGGCGCGGCTTTGCGGCCGAGCTCGATTCGCAGCAGTTCGCGGTGGCAGTGAGCGGCGAGCCGGCCGCCGAAGACTTCGAGGTCACGAAGATTTTCAAGTTCTACTACTCCGATCCCCTCGGCAATCCCGATCTCTCCCTCGCTGCGGCGCGGCTCATTGCCGAAACGTACGGTGGCGGGCTGATTGCCGAACAGGATCGTGATAAGGTCGTTTTCAGACTGTCGTTTCCTCTGGGAGAGCGATGAGAAAAGTCTTGATCGTTGACGATGATCGCGCGACGAGCGCCGGCATGGCCGACGTGGTTGAGGAGTGGGGATACGAAGCGGAAGTCGCCGACACCGTCAAGGCCGGATGGAACTCTGTCTCGAAGATGGTGCCCGACGTCGCCATCGTCGACCTGAAGCTCCCCGACGGCACCGGCCTCGATCTCCTGCACAAGATCAAGGAGAACTATCCCGACGTCTCCGTCGTCATCCTGACCGGCCACGCCACGGTCGATTCGGCCGTCAAGGCGCTCAAGGTCGGCGCGGAGGACTACGTCACGAAGCCGGTCGACCTGCCGCGGCTTCAGGTGATTCTCAAGTCGGTCGAAGACAAGCAGTTGATGAAGCAGGAGATTCTCGAGCTGCGCCGCCAGCTGCAGAAGATGGGCGCGCTCGGGCATCTCGTCGGCAAATCGCCGCGGATGCAGAAGCTCTTCGAAGAGATCGAGATGGTCGCGAACACGGACGCGAACGTCTTCATCGTCGGCGAATCCGGCTCGGGCAAGGAAGTGGTCGCGAATACGATCCACTCGCTGTCGCGCCGCCGCAACAAGCCGTTCATCGCCTTCAACTGCGGCGCCATCGCGGCGACGCTGATCGAGTCGGAGATCTTCGGACACGAGAAGGGCGCGTTCACGAACGCCATCAAGCGCCGCGAGGGCTACTTCGAGCTGGCCAAGGGCGGCACGGTGTTCCTCGACGAGATCACGGAGATGCCGATCGAGCTGCAGGTCAAGCTCCTGCGCGTGCTCGAGGAGGGGAAGTTCCGGCGCGTCGGCGGCAACGAGGAGATCAACATCGACGCGCGCATCATCGCCGCGTCGAACCGCGACCCGCAGAAGGCCATTCAAGACGGCAAGATGCGCGAGGATCTCTACTATCGGTTGAACGTCTTTCCCATCGAGGTCCCGCCGCTGCGCGAGCGCCTCGAGGACATCCCGCTCTTCGCCCACTTCTTCCTGCAGAAGCTCAACGAGACGGAAGAGAAGAAGGTGGAGAACATCGACGCCGACTTCATCGAGGCGCTGCAGCAGTACGAGTGGAACGGCAACGTGCGCGAGCTGCGCAACGTGATCAACCGCGCCTTCATCATGGCCCGCGGCAATACGCTCACCGTCGACTGCCTCCCCGACAAGCTCCTCGGATCGCGCCGGCGCCGCCAGAAGAACATGGTGCAGATCCCCCTCGGCCAGCCGATGGAAGAGGTCGAGCGGATCGTGATCGAAGAGACGCTGACCATGACCGACGGCGACCGCCGCAAGACCGCCGAGATCTTGGGGATCTCCTACAAGACGCTCTACAACAAGACGAAGAAGTACAAGGCGGCCGGGGCGGACGACGAGGAAGAGGAGTAGGGGCCTACTTCGGACTCACCCACGCCGCGAAGTCTTCCTCGCGCATGATTTGCGTGCATCCGCCGCACTGAACTTCGTGGATGCTCCCCACGACCACGTGCCTCGCCGCTCCCGGATCGGTCGTCGTGAAGTTGCTGAGCGGAATGCCGGCCTGCGTCGCGTACCAGTCGGCGTGCACGTACGAAGAGGCCAGGTAGATCGGGCGGAGCGGCTGGTCGAGCGCAGCGCGCAGCACGTGCGGGTAACCGGCGTCGAAGACGTTCGTGCGCGTCGCGCCGTACCGCGCAAAGACGTAGAAGAACCACGACGTCTGCGCGAGGCACAGGATGAGCGCGATGACGGCGAGCATCCGCATGCTCTGCAGCGCGGGAATGGTGAGGAGTAGCAGCAGAATCGGAACGGGGATGAGCCGAAGCGCGTGATAGCGCTCGTCGAAGAGCGATGCCGGGACGACGCTCACCGCAATCAGCGCGATGACGAAGATCCACCAGCGGTCCCGTTTTCGAAACACGAGAAACAGCGACGCGGCGTCGAGCAGGAGCACGCCGAGGTCGATGGCGCCGAGCGAGCCGGGGACGTGGTGGCGCGGATTCGGGTCGCCTTTCAGGGCCAGGCCGAGCGGGAGCAGATTTCCAATGTACTGCTGCTCCAACGTGGCGAGCTGGCGGAGCGGATCGCCGCGCTCGCGGAGGAGCGCGCTTTCGCTCGTCCGCTCCGTGAGCGCGCCGTCATGCGTGGCGTTGAAAATCAACATCGGAGCGATGCCAACGACCACGTACGCTGCCAGCACGATCGCGGCGCCGCGGCGATCGGCGAGGATGAATAACGCCAGCGCAAACGCGAGGCCGAGCATCCGCCCGGTCGAATACGTGTAGGTGATCAGCGCCAGCGACGCCGTGAGCGCGGCGATGAGCGCGCCGCTCCAACGCTCGGAGCGCGCGGCCGTCCATGCACACCAAAGAAAGAGCGCGATGGCCAGCGGAAATAGCGCCACTTCGAAGACGAGCCGCGACGTCTCGTAGAGTTGCGGCGTCGTCAGCGCCAGGAGAAAAACCGTCCATCCGATCCAACGCCGCCGCGCGATGGCGAAAGCCAGGAGCCCGATCGCGATCGCGGCGACGTATCCGAGACATGCGCTGAAACGGCGGGCCACGAGCTTGCTCGGATGCGTGACGCGGAACACGCCGGCAAGTAGATAGATGTAGACCGGATTCTTGTACTCGCCGAAGGCGCGGAAGTAGAACGGCCAGCGCACGCCCCATTCATCGTGGCCGCTCCGCGCGATCGTCAGCGCGTTGTAGGCGATCGATGACTCGTCGATGAAGAAGCCCGGCGGGTTCTTTCTCTGCCCGGCGAAGTAACCGAGGAGAGTGGCGATTCCGACGACGACGACGAGGAGTGTGCGGCGTATGCATGACGAGTGCCGTGCTTTTTGCCGCCACCGTAACGGCGAATGCGCCAGACGAGATAGATCACGATGGCCACGTTCGCCACGAGCATCGCGCCGCGCACCGCCGTGGCGCGCCGCCACAGCTCGTAGGCCTCGAACGGGATGAATGAGGTGGTGGCGACGATCGTCAGCCATTCGCCCCAGCGCTTCTGGAGCCAGAGGCCGAAGCCTTCCACGATGAACAGCGCGGCGTAGGCGAAGAGGGCGGCCACGATCCACTCGACCTTCGTCGTGTCGAGGCGCGTGAGCTTCGCGACCGCCGCCAACAAGAAGCGATGCTGCCCGACGATCGGGAGCTGCATCGCCCACTGCGCCACGCGTTGCGCGGCGCCGGGATGGAGCAGCCGCATCGCGCCGAAGGCGGCGCCGATCAGCACCAGCGCCTTGGACCAGCGGAAGAGCGCGATGAGCCTCAGCACGTCTACGTCGCGTAGCAAATTCGCGGCCCTGGCGCGGCTCTGGTATCGTCCTCCCCTCACGCGCGCGCGAGGAATTCCGCCATACGCGCCGCAGTTTGGGGCGTTCCGCAATGGCCAAGAACCTCGTCATCGTCGAGTCCCCCGCAAAAGCGAAGACGATCAACAAGTTCATCGGCAAGGACTACATCGTGAAGGCCTCGGTCGGCCACGTGCGCGATCTGCCGAAGAGCGAGCTCGGTGTCGACGAGGAAACGTTCGAGCCGAAGTACGAGGTCCTGGAAGAGAAGCAGAAGGTCGTCAGCGAGCTCAAAGCGGCGGCGAAAAAGGCCGACACGATCTACATCGCCTCCGACCCCGACCGCGAGGGAGAGGCCATCGGCTGGCACGTCCTCACCCTTCTCGGCGGCGGCGAGACGAAGAAAGTCCGCCGCATTCTCTTCCACGAGATCACCAAGAACGCGGTGCGCAAGGCCATCGAGCACCCGACCGACATCGACATGAACAAGGTCAACGCGCAGCAGGCCCGGCGCGTGCTCGACCGCCTGGTCGGCTACAAGATCTCGCCGCTGCTGTGGGACAAAGTCCGCCGCGGCCTCTCCGCGGGACGCGTGCAGTCGGTGGCGCTGAAGATGATCGTCGACCGCGAGGACGAGATCAAAGCGTTCGTGCCCGAGGAGTATTGGACGTTCGCGGCGAAGCTCGCGGCCGGTGCGCCGCCGCCGTTCGTCGCCAAGCTGACGAAGATCGAGGGGAAGAAGGCCGAGGTCGGGAACGAGGAGCAGGCGCGGGCCATCGAAGCGGCGCTGAAGAGCGGCGCGTTCACGGTCGCCGACGTCGCCAAGAAGGAGAAACGCCAAAGCGCGCCGCCGCCGTTCATCACCTCGACGCTGCAGCGCGCCGCGTACAACCGCTTCAAGTACCCGGTGAAGCGGACGATGCAGATCGCCCAGAAGCTGTACGAGGGGAAAGAGCTCGGCGCCTTAGGATTTGCGGGCCTGATCACCTACATGCGCACTGATTCCGTGCGCGTGAGCGACGACGCGCTCACGGAAGTGCGAAGCTTTATCGCCACGAAATACGGTGACGATATTCTCCCGGAAAAGCCTAACGTTTATCGTGTCAAAAAAGCTGCACAGGCGCAGGAGGCCCACGAGGCCATCCGCCCGACATCGCTCGAATACGACCCGGAGAAGATCAAGGACTTCCTGACGAAGGAAGAGCTCAACGTCTACCGGATGATCTGGGACCGCTTCGTCGCCTCGCAGATGAAGCCGGCCCTGTTTGATGTCACCGACGCCGACATCGCCAACGGCCCGTACACGCTCCGCGCCTCGGGCGAGGTGCTGAAGTTCGCCGGCTTCCTGGCCGTCTTCGGCGAATCGGTCGACGACGACGACGAGGAGAAGCACGACGAAAAGGCCCTCCCGCCGCTGCAAACCGGTGAGACCGTGCGCCTCCTCGAGCTCGACACGAAGCAAAACTTCACCCAGCCGCCGCCGCGCTACACCGAGGCGACTCTGGTGAAGGCGCTGGAGGAGAACGGCATCGGACGGCCGTCGACGTACGGGCAGATCCTCACCACCATCCAGACGCGCGACTACACCTACAAGCACGAGGGGAAATTCTTCCCAACGCAGCTCGGCATGCTGATCTCGAAGCTCCTCCGCCAATCGTTCGGCGACATCATCGACGAAACCTACACGGCGCAGCTCGAAGGGGAGCTCGATGAGATCGAAGAAGGGAAGCTGGAGTGGACCGACGCGATGCGCAATTTCGCCGGCAAGTTCAACGCCGACCTCGAGCGCGCCCGCGAAGAGATGACTCAGGTCAAGGGCGAAGGGATCGCCACCGACGAGAAGTGCGAGAAATGCGGCTCGCCGATGGTGATCAAGTTCGGCCGCTTCGGCGAGTTCCTGGCCTGCTCGAACTACCCCGAGTGCAAGACGACGAAGGAGATGGCCAAGGGCCACGCCGCCGAGGCCACCGCCGACGACGAGCAGATCATCTGCGAGAAGTGCGGCAAGCCGATGCAGCTCAAGCGCTCGCGCTTCGGCCAGTTCTTCGCCTGCACCGGCTATCCGGAGTGCAAGCACACCAAGGACCCGCGCCTCATGAAGGCGAATCTGCCGACCGAGCCGCAGCCGCCGTGCGAGCTGTGCGGCAAAGAGATGGTGCTCAAGAGCGGCCGCTACGGCCCGTTCTACTCCTGCTCCGGCTATCCCGACTGCCGCAACATCCGCAAGATCGGCGGCGGCAAGTCGACCCCGCCCAAGCCCACCGGTGTGAAGTGCCCGCAGTGCGGCGAGGGAGAGCTGATGGAGCGCCGCTCCCGCCGCGGCATCTTCTACTCCTGCTCGCGCTACCCGAAGTGCGATTTCTCGCTGAACAACCGCCCCGTCCCCCGCCCCTGCCCGAAGTGCGGCGCGCCGTATCTTCTGGAGAAGGAGACGAAGCGCGAGGGGCAGATCGAGTACTGCAACAACGCGGAGTGCGACTACCGCGCGCCGATCGCGAACGCCGCTGCAGTTTAGCGAACGGTCGTGCTATTTCTCTAAGAACTCACGCACGGGCGGGGTGATCAAGTCGTAATCGATCAAGAACGTGTCGTGTCCATTCGGCGACTCGATCCGCTCGTGCCGCACGGCGTTCCCGTTCGCCCGCATCGCCGTCTCCACCTTGTCGACCTCGGCGACGGGAAAGAGCCAGTCGGTGTCGAACGAGACCAGGAGCGCGGAGCCGCGGTATTTGCTGAAGGCGGTGTCGAGCGAGCCGTATTGCTCGGCGAGATCCATCTCGTCCATGGCCGCCTGCACGCGGATGTAGGAGTTCGCGTCGTAGCCCGTCGCGAATTTCTTTCCCTGGTACTCGAAGTAGGAGTCGATCTCGAACTGGCGCGTGTTGCCGCGGCGGCGGCGGCCGAACTTCGTCTGCAGGGCCTGCTGCGACAGGTAGGTCATGTGCCCGACCATGCGCGCCACCTGCAGGCCGCGCAACGGGTCGTCGGACCCGTAGTAGTCGCCGCCGTTGAAGCGCGCGTCGCTCTCGATGATCTTGCGGCCGATGATGTGCCAGGCGATGCCCTGCACCGGTACGGCCGCGCCGGCGGCCATGCAGATGACCGAGTCCATGAAGTCGGGATAGAGCGCACACCACATCAAGACCTGCATGCCGCCGAGCGAGCCGCCGGCGATGGCGCGGAGGTGCTGAATGCCGAGGTGGTCGAGGAGGATCTTTTGCGAGTGAACCATGTCCTCGATGGCCGGCCACGGGTAGCGCGAGCCGTACGGCGCGCCCGACGCCGGATCGATCGATGCCGGCGCGGTGGTGCCGAAAGGCGAGCCCGGAAGGTTGGCGCAGACGACGAAGTGTTTGTCGAGGTCGATGCCTTTGCCGTAGCCGACGAGGCCATCCCACCACCCCGGCTTCTCGTCGCCGGCGCTCATGTACTTCCCCGCCGCGTGCGCGCTCGCCGAAAGCGCGTGACAGACGAGGATGGCGTTCGACTTGTCGGCATTGAGCTCGCCGAAGGTCTCGTAGCGGATGGTGAAGGGGGCGATGCGCTGGCCGTGCTGGAAGCGGAAGCCGTCGGCCAGAACGAGATCGCGCGGTGGGGCCGCGATGAAGGTGTTCTGGACGAGCTCGGGCATTGGGCGAAGGATAGCCTACGACTGCGATTCTCTCTTCAATTGCCCTTCGTAAATCCGCCGCACCTCGTCGATCGTGGAGATCTGCTCGACCGTCTTGTCGTCGCGGATGCGGGCGATGCGCGGGAAGCGCAAGGCGTAGCCGGACTTGTGCCGCGACGACTCCTGAATGCGGTCGAAGGCGATCTCCAGGACGACGGTCGGCTCGACGACGTGCACGGGGCCGTAGCGCGCGGTCGTGGTGGCCTGGAAATGCTTCGTCATGCGGTCGATCTCCACGTCCGTCAGCCCGGAGTAGGCCTTGCCGATGTTCACGAGCTCCTTGTCACGCAGGACGGCGAAGGTGTAGTCGGAGAGCACCGCGCGCCGCTTGCCGTGGCCGTACTCGGCGGCGGTCACGACGCAGTCGAGCGTCGCCAGCGCCTTCTTGTACTTCAGCCATGACTTGCCGCGGCGGCCGGGGGTGTAGATCGACTCCGGGTCTTTGACGACGAGGCCTTCGTTCGCGCGTGCGCGGGCGGCGTCGAAAAGCCGGTCGACGTGCGCGGCGTCGTCGATCGGTGTTTGATCGGACAGCTTGATGACGTCGTTGCGCACGATCGAGCGCAGACGCGCCAACCGCTCCCGCAGCGGCAGCTCGAAGAGCGCCTCGCCGTCGAGGTAGAGCAGGTCGAACGCGAAGTACGCCACCGGCGCGTCCTGCAGCAGTTTCTCGCTCACCTTGCGCCGCCCGAGCCGCGTCTGGATCACGGCGAACGGCAGCACGTGGTCGGAGAACGCCACGATCTCGCCGTCGAGAATGACGCCGCGGCCGAGCGAGCGCGCCGCCGACTCAATCTCCGGAAAACGGTGCGTGATGTCGTCCATCGTGCGCGAGTAGATCCGCACCTCGGTGCCGTCGCCGTGGATCTGCGCGCGGATGCCGTCGTACTTGTCGTCGGCGAGCGCGCCGGCGCCGAGCATGGCCACGATCTCCGCCGGGTCCTCCTCCGGCTGCGCGAGCATGAACGCGAAGGGGTGGAAGAGCGTCATCTTCGCGGAGTCGAGCGCATCGCTCTTCGCCAGGAGCGCCGTCGCGCCGATGTCGCCGGTGAACATGTTCGCGCGGCGCACGGCGGCGAGCGTGCGGCCGAACGCTTTCGCGATCGCCGACTCCAGTAGTCCTTCGACGAGGCCGATGCGCAGCTCGCGCAGGAGGATCTTCACCGCGAAGCGGACGCCTTGCCCGTCGAGCTTGCGCAGGAGCTCGACGAGGATCTTCTTCTTCTCGATCGCGCCCGATGTCGCGGCGAGGCGCTCGAAGGTCTCCCCGAGCTCGGAGAGCGTGATCGTGCGCGACGGATCGTCCGGAAACATCGTCGCCAGCGTGTCGCCGGCGTCGCCGTAGTCGTGCCAGCGCGCCCACACCTCGTCCGCCGGCCGCCCCGTCACCTCGACGACAGCCTCGGACAGCAGCGCCCCGCCGACGCCGGCCGCGCGCTGGTCGCGCCGCGGGAACGGTCCGCCGGCGAAAAAGACGGCGGCGCGCTCGAGCGAGGCGTCGTCGAGCGCGACCAGATATTCGGCAAGCAGCCTTTCCTTTTCGAGCTTTTTTGTCGTGCTCGCGATGGCCGCGGCGGTCACGCAAAAGTCCGTCAGCATTGGCGATATGATCCAACCATGAAAACGAAAGTGACAGTCGTTGGCGCCGGCAACGTCGGTGCCACCGTAGCGCAGGGGATCGCGCTCAAAGAGCTTGCCGACGTCGTCCTGGTCGACATCGTCGAGGGCGTTCCGCAGGGGAAGTCGCTCGACATGAACGAGACGGCGCCGGTGGAGACGTACGACGCGCTCCTCACCGGCACGAACACGTACGACGGCACGGAGGACTCCGACGTCGTCGTCATCACCGCGGGTCTCCCGCGCAAGCCGGGCATGAGCCGCGATGACCTGCTCTGGAAGAACGAGGAGATCGTCGGCGGCGTGACGTCCGAGGTGGTGAAGCGCTCGCCAAACAGCATCCTGGTGATCGTGTCGAATCCGCTCGACGCGATGTGCGAAGTGGCGCGCCGCGTCTCCGGCTTCCCGCGCGAGCGCGTGATCGGCATGGCCGGCGTGCTCGACTCCGCGCGCATGCGCTACTTCATCGCCGCGGAGCTGAACGTCTCGGTCGAGAGCACGCACGCCTTCGTCCTCGGCGGGCACGGCGACACGATGGTGCCGCTGCCGCGCTACTCGACGGTCGCGGGCATCCCGATCACGGAGCTGATCCCGCAGGAGCGTATCCACGCGATCGTGGAGCGCACGCGCAACGGCGGCGCCGAGATCGTGAACTTGCTCAAGACCTCGGCGTGGTACGCGCCCGGCGCGTCGACGGTGGAGATGGTCGAGGCGATTCTGAAGGACAAGCGCAAGATCCTGCCGTGCGCGGCGTACCTCACCGGCGAGTACGGGCTCAATGATCTCTACGTCGGCGTGCCGGTGAAGCTCGGCAAGAACGGCGTGGAGCAGATCATCCAGATCGAGCTGACGTCCGAAGAAGACGCCGCGCTGCAGAAGTCCGCCGCCGCGGTGAAGGAGCTCTTCGACAAGCTGAAAACCGGCGCAGCCGCGGCGGTGTGACGCTCCTTCTTTTCCTGTTTCTCCAAGTCGCCGCGCCCGTCGATTCGGACGCGGCGATTTTTCAATTGGTGGCCGATGAACAAGGCCCGGATCTCCTCGTCGCCGACCGCACGATCCCGCTCTGCGGCTCCCCTCCCTGCCTAGGCGACCGCGACGTCGTCGCCGCGTTGCAGCGCGCCGCCGGCGATCGCTATGCGGCATTCGAAGCGCGCAATCGAACGCCGATGCGCATCGCGCCGCTGCGCGGGCGGGTGCAGATGGCGTCGCCGGAGACGATCGCGCGGGTCATGGACGAAGGCGGCTGGGACGAACTGCACTGCGTCTATCCGCGGGCGAAGGCCGTCGTCTACTTCTCGGCCCCCGCGTACATCGGTGAGGACGCGGTTCTCTACTTCGAGGAGGCCTGCGGCTGGGGCTGCGGCTCAGGCTGGTACCTCCGCTTCGCGCGCGACGGCAATCGGTGGAAGATTGTCGAGCGCGTCGACCTTTGGATATCGACACCATGAAAAAGCTCGTCATCGACATCGAGACCGTCGGCATTCCGTGGGAAGAGCACGACCCGTACGTCCGCGAATACTTGATCAAAGGGCTCTCCGACGGCGACGCCGAGGAGGCGAAGCGCTCCGGCGGGCTGTCGCCGTTCCGCGGGCGGATCATCGCCATCGGCGTGATCAACATTGACGACGGGCGCTCCTGCGCGCTGTACGAAGTGCCGGGGCAGGAGGACGTGCGCGTCGAGAAGGCCGGGCTGCGCACGTACATCTCCGGCACTGAGAAGCAGATCCTGGAGAAGTTCTGGGATTGGTTCGAGTCGGATTCGCGCTTCATCACCTTCAACGGGCGGCAGTTCGACGGGCCGTTTCTGATGATCCGCTCGGCGATTCACGGCCTCACGCCGAAGCGCGACCTCGTCGGGATGCGCTACGAGCTCCATCCGAACTGCGACCTGCGCGAGGTGCTGAACTTCTTCGGCACGCCGAACCCGCGGCAGTACAAGTTCAACCTCGACCTGGCGTGCAAGGCGTTCGGCGTCGAGACGTCGAAGGGCGAAGGGCTCGACGGCCGCTCGGTGGAGACGTGGTACCGCGCCGGCCGCCACCGGGAGATTGCCGAATACTGCATGGACGACGTGCGCGCCACGGCGGAGCTGTACGAGAAGCTGGCCGCGACGCTGCTGCCGATGAACTACAAGTTCCGCGAGGTGGAGCTGCGCACGGCGCGCAACGCCGGCCAGATGGCGCTGATCCCGTCGAGCGAGAGCACGTTCGTGCAGTCGATCACGCAGACGTCGATGACGCTCTCCGCCGCGCTCGACGAGCCGCCGCCGATCATCGGCGGCTCGCACGAGGCCATCGTGCTGGAGAAGCTGATCAAGGCCGACGAGCCGGAAGAGGTTCCGACGGAGTTGCCGTGAAGCGACTGACGCTGCTGCTCCTGCTGCTGGCGGCGTGCGCGCCGAAGGTTGCGCAGGAAGAGGCGCAGCACGCGGAGCTCACCAAGTGGTTCTCCACGCATCGCGACATGCGCAAGTGGAAGCCGGGCGACCGCGAGACGGCGCACCGCCTTCTCCGCACGTACGCCGAGCTGCCGCGCCACGAGCACCGCGAATGGGCCGGCCGCACGTACACGATGTACTGGAACTTCCTCAAGCGCGATCCGAAAGCCGACACGAAGGAGTTGCTGACGGCGGTCCGCGGCATGGAGGAGTACGCGAGCTTCCCGCTGAACCGGTTCATCGAGCCGGCGCGTCTCCTCGCGCAGCGCGGCATCGACCTCGACTACGCCGAGCGCCTAGGCCGCCGCGGCATCGTGGAGTCGCACCGCTACTTTCAGAAATACCGTCAGGACGACGACACGCCGGAGTTCATCGCCGGCATCGTCGGCAAGGCGCACGGAGCGCTCGCGTTCGTGCTGCAGAAGCGAGGTCGCGATACCGAGGCGGAACAAGAATTCGTCGCCGCCGGCCGCAGCGACCCGAATTCGGCGCCGCTGCTGACCGAGGTTGGCAGTTTCTTCGAGCGCCGCGGCCGGAAGGAGGAGGCGGCGGAGTGGTACGCGCGCGCCGGTCTCGTCTCCGACGACTTCGGCGACGCCCGCCGCGCCGCCGGCGCCGCGTTCGACACGGTGCTCGCGCGGGTCACGGCGGAGGATGAAGCGCGCCGCAAGCGCGACGTGCTTGCGCAGCGCATCGCCTCGCCGAAAGCGGCGCCGCCGTTCCGGCTGAAGACGCTCGACGGGCGCACGGCGACGCTCGACGACTTCCGCGGCCGCGTCGCCGTGATCAATTTCTGGGCGACTTGGTGCGACTGGTGCGTGAAGGAGATGCCGGAGCTGCAGCGCCTCCACCTCGCGCACGCGGGCGATCCGAAGGTGGCCATCGCCACGATCAACGTCGACGAGAACGATGCCCTGGTGAAGCGCTGGATGGCGGAGAACCACGTCGACGTGCCGGTGATCGTCGGTACGCCTGCCATGGCAAAGAACGCCGGCGTGGCCGGCTACCCGACGACGTGGTTCCTCGACCCGAACGGCCGCATCGCCTTCGCCAAGCTCGGCGGAACGAAGCGGCTCGAGCAGGAGTTCGGCTGGCGCATCGCGGCGCTGCGCTGACCGCGCGCGATAAACTACGCGCGCCGTGAAAATCTACCGCGCGCGTGTCTTCACGCCGGTCGCCGATCCGTTCTCTTCCGAGATCGCGAAGTCGTTCGTCTACCACGACGACGGCTACGTCGCCGTCGATCACGACCGTATCGTCGGCGCCGGCGACTTCGCGGACATGCCGCGCGACTCCGCCGCGCTCATCCAGCTCGGGCGCGACGCGCTCATCGTCCCGGGCTTCGTCGACACGCACCTGCACGCGCCGCAGCTGGAGATGATCGGCTCGTACGGCGGGCACCTCCTGGAGTGGCTGAACCGCTACACCTTTCCGACCGAGGCCAAGTTCGAGGACCCCGCGTACGCCGCGCAGATCGCCACAGCCTTCTTCGACGAGCTGCTGCGCAACGGCACGCTCTGCGCGCTGATCTTCTCGACCATCCACGCCGAGGCGACGGAGATCTTCTTCGCGGAGGCGGAGCGGCGCGGCTTCCGCGGCATCGTCGGGAAGACCATGATGGACCGCAACGCGCCGCCGGCGCTGCTCGAGGACGCGCGGCAGTCGTACGACGAGAGCCGCGCTCTCTTGCAGAAATGGCACAAGCGCGGGCTGCTGCAATACGCCATCACGCCGCGTTTCGCGCCGACGTCGACGCCGGCGCTGCTCGAGGCCGCCGGGCAGCTCAAGCGCGAGTTCCCCGACGCCTACGTCCATACGCACATCTCCGAGAACAAGAACGAGGTGACGTGGGTCCAGCAGCTCTTCCCCGAGGCCGAGTACGCCGACGTCTACGACCGCTACGGCCTCCTCGACGAGCTGTCCGTGCTCGCGCACGGCGTCTGGCTGACCGAAGAAGAGCTGGGGCTGCTGGCGGAACGCAAGTCGCGCATCGCGCACTGCCCGAACTCGAACCTCTTCCTTGGCAGCGGCCTCTTTCGCCTGCAGCACACGCTCGACGCCGGCGTCGGCGTCGGGCTCGGGACGGACATAGGCGCCGGCACGACCCCGTCGATGTTCACGGCCATGGCCGATGCGTACAAAGTGCAACAGGTGCAGGGCGTGTCGCTCAGCCCGTTTCACCTCTGGTATCTGGCCACGCTCGGCGGGGCGCGGGCGCTGTCGCTCGACCAGGAATGCGGCAGCATCGAGGCCGGCAAGTCGGCCGACTTCCTCGTGCTGGACCTCCACGCCACGCCGCTCGTCTCGATGCGCAGCGACCGCGCCAGCTCGATCGAGGACCTTTTGGCCGGCCTCATCTTCATGGGCGATGACCGAGTGGTCAAGGCGCGCTTCATCGCCGGACACGAGGTGTGACGGCACGCGCGCCGCATCGTCTAAGCCGCAGGAGGTACGCATGAACGCGAAACTCTCTCTTTTCGCGCTAGCTCTGCTCGTCTCGATGTCCTCTTTCGCGGAGGACCGTAGTCTTTGGAAGACGAGCTCCGACGTCCGCGAAGGCGTCGTTGGCAGCGCGGTCGGCACCGTCACGGACATTCAGTCGGGCAACCGCTTCGTCATTGCGCCCGACGATGACAAATACACGACGATCCTCGTCGACACCGACGCCATGTCGACGCGGTGGAACGGCTTCGGCGGCACGATCAACGGCTCGCCGGAGATCTTCGTCGGCAGCGCCGGTTTTCCGAACCTGCGCACGGCGGACCGCGTGGAAGTGCGCGGCGTCGGCCGCGGCGTCGGCAACGTCCGCGCCGACACGGTCACGCTCTTGGGGCGTCCAGTCGAGGCGCCGCAGACCGGCATCGGGCAGACGCGCGATCCCGGCAACATCTCGACGCCGACCGCGTCGTCGACCACGCCGTCAACCGCGCCGGAGCGCATCGGCCGCGTCGACGGCATCGTCCGCTCGGTCAACGCGGCCGAGGGGCGCGTCGTCATCGAGACCGACAACCGCGCGCTCATGACCGTGCGCGCGACCACGTCGACCCCGGTGCGCTACCGCGGCGACACCTACCGCATCGCCAATCTCGAAGAGGGCGACCGCATCCGCATCGAGCCGGAAAGCGGCAGCGTTGGCAGCGGCGGCGAGATCCGCGCGCGCTCGATCGACGTCATGCAGAGCGTGCAGGAGACCGGCGGCAACTCCACGCGCGCGATCGGCAACCTCACCGGGCGCGTGACGCGCGTCGACCGCGCGAACAATCGCGTCACCGTCGACAGCGGGCGCGGGCCGGTGACGGTCGACCTTTCGAATGCTGCCGATTCGACCGGCCGCGCCGTACGCGCGCGCGACGTCATGGCCGGCGACCACGTCGACATCACCGGCGGGTACACGAACGACGTGTTCAACGCGACGGTGGTGCGCTGGACCGACGACACCGGTGCTCCGGCGACGCCGTCAGCGCCCGCGCCTGCGGTCCCACCGGCGGCCGCGACCGGCTACGAGCTCGGCACGGTCACGATCTACGGCACGGTGACGCAGACGCTGAAGAACTCGCCGCGGCTGATCATCCGCGACTCCGCCGGCAATCTCGTGCAGATCTACGCGGTAGAGGATCTGGTGGTAAAGACGCGCACCGGCGGCTACTCGACGGCGGACCGGCTGACGGAGGGGGAATCGGTGGCGATTCGCGCCTATCGCGACGCGGATGGGAACTTCATTGCTCAGACCGTCAGATTACGGTAGGTTATTTGGAATATCGCCGCGCACGCGAACGTCGGAACTTGTGCCGATGGAGAAGCCCGTCCACCGCAGCATCCTCCCCGGTGTCCGTGACGCCGGAACACCGCCCGCGGTCATCATCGACTCGCGGGCGGTGGTCGCCAAGGCGCGCCGCCGTGCGGCCGTCCGCGATGTTCTCGATCTCGTGCTCCTGCTCTGCGTCGACGGGCTTTTCCTCGGCTGGCCGCGCGCGCATGTGCCGCTCTTCGGGCGGCAGGACTCGCTCCTGCTGCTCCTCGCGCTGAACGCGACGATGATTGCCTTCGTCTGGCTGGCGCGCGCGCTTCCTCGCTGGCGCGCCCGCCGCGTGGCCGCCACCTGGTGCGCCGCGGAACAGACGCGCTACGACTCGGCTTTCGGCCGCATCAGGATCTCGCGCCCCACCAGATAGAGCAGCAGGATCAGCACGAGGAACGGGATGCACGACAAGAGGTCGGCATGCCCGCCGGAGGCGAACGGGTTCTTCTCCGCGAACTTGTCGAGGCCGGCGTTGAAGTTCGTCACCCACGCTACCTTGTCCTGCAGCCCGGCGATGAAGGCGATGAGGATGCCGGCGATGGCGCCGCCGGCGATGTAGCCCGACGCCATCAGCACGCCGGGGCTCTTGTCGCCCTCGGCCGTGAGCTGCTCCTCGGTGAGGTTCAGCCCGCGGTACTTCTTGCGCACGTACAGGTCGGAGAGCCAGCGGATCATGCCGCCGATGAAGATCGGGCTCGACGACGACAGCGGCAGGTAGACGCCGACCGCGAATGCCAGCGACGGGATGCCCGACATCTCCAGGGTGAGCGCAATCATCACGCCGAGGAGCACGAGGCCCCATGGCAGCTTGTGATTGAGGATGCCCTTGATGATGTACGACATCAGCGTCGCCTTCGGCGCGTCGAACTTCTTCGGCGCATCCTTGCCGTTGGCGAGGTACTTGTGCGTGCCGTTGATGACCGGGTCGACGAGATACTGCGGCGTACCGCCGGCATCGACCAGGAACTCCTGAGCGGAGGCGCCGCCGGCCGGCGTGTAGTGCCAGACCGAGTAATCCTTCCCTTCGTAGGTCCTGTGCGACAGCGCCGCCAGCGTCGACGGATCCGCGTGCAAGTCAGCCGGCCAGTTCTCGACCTGCTTGAGCGGAGCCCCTTCCTCGCTGCTCACCGGTTCGGAGCTCATGCGCGGCAGGACGACGCTGCCGTTGTTGTTGAGCATCAGCAGCAGCGGTCCGAGCACGAGAGCCGAGGCCAGCGCGCCGATGAGGATGGCGATCTGCTGGTTGCGCGGCGTGGAGCCGACCAGGAAGCCGGTCTTGAGGTCCTGTGACGTCGTGCCGCCGTTCGAGGAGGCGATACAGACGATCGCGCCGATCGACAGGGCCGTTACGTAGTACGACGGACCGGTCCAGCCGATCACCAAGAAGACGAGGCAGGTGATCAGCAGCGTCGCCACGGTCATGCCGGAGATCGGGTTCGACGAGGAGCCGATCTCGCCGGTGAGGCGCGACGATACGGTGACGAAGAGGAAGCCGAGAACGACAATGAGGATGGCCGCCATGACGCGCGCCATCACGCCGGTGCCGCCGTGGTAGAGGGGGCTGGCCAGGGCGATGATGGCCACGAGGGCGAAGCTGCCGATCAGCACGAACTTCATGGAGAGGTCCTGATCGGTACGGGCCATCCCCTCGCGCGCGGCCGAGCCGCCGCGTACGTCCTTGAGTCCTTCTTTGAGCCCGTGCCAGATCGTCGGCAGCGAGCGCAGCATCGAGACGATGCCGCCCGCCGCCACCGCGCCGGCGCCGATGTACAGGATGTAGGCGCTGCGGATCGCGTTCGGCGACATGTCCTTGATGAGGCGCGTCGATTCCGGCGCCAGCGGCGCGGCCAGTCCGGCGCCGAAGAACTTGATGGCGGGGATGAGGACGAGGTAGGCCAGCACGCCGCCGGCGCACATGATCGAGGCGATGCGCGGCCCGATGATGTAGCCGACGCCGAGGAGCTCCGGCGAGATCTCCGCCGAGACGGAGCCCGCGGCGAACGGCGGCCCGAACACGCGCTCCGGCGTGTCCTTCCACCAGCGCAGCGCCACGTTCATGGCCTTGTAGATGAAGCCGATGCCGAAGCCGGCGAAGATCGTCTTGGCGCTCGTGGCCTGGCCGCCCAGCCTGGCCATCTCCTCCTTCGCGCTCTCGGAAGCCGCTTCGATCGACTCTTTCGATGCGCCCGCCTTCAGCACCTCGGCGCACGCCGTGCCTTCCGGATATTTGAGCTTGCCGTGCTGCGCAACGATGAGCGCGCGCCGCAGCGGGATCATCATCAGGATGCCGAGCAGGCCGCCGAGGACGGCCACGAGCATCACGCGCGTGAACTCGAGGTCGAAGCCTAGGATGAGGATGGCCGGCATCGTCACGCCGACGCCGAAGGCGATCGACTCGCCCGCGGAGCCCGCGGTTTGGACGACGTTGTTCTCCAGGATCGTGGCGTCGCGTCCGCCGAATTTCGAGAGGATGCGGAAGAAGGTGATGGAGAGGACGGCGACCGGAATGGAGGCGCTGACGGTGAGGCCGACCTTGAGCACCAGGTAGAGCGAGGCCGCGCCGAAGACCATGCCGAGAATCGTGCCGATGATGATCGGCAGCGGCGTCAGCTCGCGCAGGTTGGTCGAGGCGGGGATGTACGGCTCGAATGGCGGCGGCTCATCCGGACGCGCTCCGATGATGTCGGGATACTCCTTCTCAGCAACGCTCATCGATCTCTCCTGGTGCCGCGCATTGTACCGGCTTACTCGCAGGAGACGCGCCAATCACCGTCGCGTTTGCCTGGAACGAGTTTGCAAGTTGGTTTCAATTCGAGTTTCCCGCGATCCTCGACCGCCACGAAGATTCTCGACCAGTCGTTCGCGATGCGCGCACCCTTGTCGACGCTGATGTGGCCCCAGGCGCCGGTGACGTTGAACGTCGGGTAGGCGTTGCCGGCATCGCCCAAGGAGACGACGGCGTTCGGGTCGAAGCCGAACTGACCCATCGGGAGCTCGATCAGCGGGCCGTCGACGAGGCGGGCGCGGTAGCGGGCGACGCGCTCGCGCTGCTCGCGGTAACGCTTCTCCTCGGCCGCGCGGAGCTCGGCGGCGCCGTAGCGCGTGCCGCGCAGAAGCGCCGGCGCCTTGTCGCTGCCGTAGAGCACGATTGCGAGGTCGTCGGTCACGTTGTACGTCCGCGTCCAGCCCGGCTTCGCCTCGTCGAGGAGCAGCCCGTACGCCGGCCCGGTCAGATAGGCGAAGCCGCGCACGAACGATGTTTTCGGATCGACGTGCTCGATCTCTCGCGCGATCACGAGCCGCGACTCCTCTGCCGGAGTGCCGCGCAACGCCACGCCGGTGTATTCGGCGAGACCTTCGTTGTTCTCCAACGCGCGCTCGAGCTCCCCCGCCTCCTTGAACTGCGCACGGCGCGCGGAGCGGAAGGCAACGGCGTCGCGGATTGCGTCGGTGCGCTCCTTCCCCGTCGCGCGCAGCGCCGCCGCCAGCGCTCGCAATTCGAGCTGCAACGAGACGCGCCCGTCGACGGTGTCGAGGTGCGCGTTGTTCGGATTGCTCGCCGGGAAGCCGATGTCGTTCTGAATGCGGTGCCAGCACTCGTGCATCGCCAGCCGCCGCTGCTGCACGGCTGTGGCGCCGAGCGACTGCAGCGCGATCATCGTCGTCAGCTTCCCGTCGATCGTCGACGCGGTATTCGCGACGATCGTCTCCTTCGGCAGCGTGCCGCTCGTGCCGTCGTTGCGCACGAACTCGCGCGTGTTGCCGTCGACGATCATCATCGGCCCGTAGAGCGGCGTCCCCCACAGCTTGCCGGCGTCCTCCGCCGAGGCGATGCGGGCGTTGTCGAAGACCAGTTGAGCGACGGCGATCGACAGCGCGGCGAGGATCATGCGGCTTCGACGGGCTTGCTCGCGCGGAGGTATCGCCCGGTGATGCTCCGCTCGTTCGCCGCGATCTCCTCCGGCGTCCCCACGGCCACGACTTCGCCGCCCTGATCGCCCCCCTCGGGGCCGAGGTCGATGATCCAGTCGGCGGCTTCGATGAGCTGGATGTTGTGCTCGATGACGACGACGGAGTTGCCGCGGTCGATGAGCTCGCGGAACGTGCGGATGAGCTGCTCGACGTCGGTGTGGTGCAGCCCGGTCGTCGGCTCGTCGAAGAGGAAGAGGCGCGGCTGGTCGAGCTTCGCGTTCTCCGCGAGGAACGAGGCCAGTTTGAGGCGCTGGGCCTCGCCGCCGGAGAGCGACTCGGTGGACTGCCCCAGGCGGAGATAGCCGAGGCCGACGGAGCGGAGCGGCACGAGGCGCTTGAGAATGGCGCGCTTGTCGACGAAGAACTTCATCGCCTCGTCGACGGTGAGGTTGAGGATGTCGTCGACGTTCTTGTTCTTGTACGCCACCTTCATGACCTGCTCGTTGAAGCGCTTGCCGTTGCACTTGTCGCAGAGCACTTCGACGTCGGCGAGGAACTGCATGTCGATCGTGACGGTGCCCGCGCCTTCGCAGGTGTCGCAGCGTCCGCCGGCCGTGTTGAAGGAGAAGTGCCCGGCGGTGATGCCGTTCAACTTCGCGGCCGTCGTCTCGGATAGAAGCTTGCGGATCTCGTCCCACGCCTTGACGTAGGTGGCGGGATTCGAGCGCGTGGAGCGGCCGATCGGCGACTGATCGACGAACTGCATGTCGTAGATGGTCTCGCCGGCGTCGACGTTCGCCTTGCCGACGTCGAGCCCCGTCACCCCGCGCACGTCGCGCTGGTATTTGTTGAAGAGGCAGTTGCGGATGAGCGTTGACTTGCCTGAGCCGGAGACGCCGGTGATCGCGACGAGCTGGCCGAGGGGGATGTCGACATCGACGCCGCGGAGATTGTGTTCGCGGGCGTTGCGGATCGAGATCTGGTAGGGGCGCACAGCGTGCGCCCGTTCGGGCGATTCGGAGGGCGCACGCTGTGCGCCCCTACCGGGCTGCGGTCGGCCTTCGTACGTTACTTGCCCCCCGAACTCCCCCGCCCCCGGCCCGAGCTCGATCGTGTGATCGGCGCCGGCGATGATGGTCGGATCGTGCTCCACGACGACGACCGTGTTCCCCGCGTTCTTCAGCCGCCGCAGCACGGCCAAGAGGCGCTCGCTGTCGCGCGCGTGCAGGCCCACGGTCGGCTCGTCGATCACGTACATCGTCTCCGTCAGCGAGGAGCCCAAAGCCGCGGCCAAATTAATCCGCTGCGACTCCCCTCCCGACAAAGTACGCGTCTGCCGGTCGAGCGTTAGGTAGGACAGGCCGACCTCGTCAAGATAGACGAGCCGGTTCACGATCTCGCGGCGCAGATGCCCGGCAATCGCCTCTTCCTGCCGGTCCAGCGGTAGGAACTCCCAGAACCGCCGCGCCGTCTTCACGTCCATCGCAAACAGATCGGCGATCGTCCGCCCGCGGAACTTCACGTACGCCGCCTGCGCCTTGAGTCGCGAGCCGTGGCACTGCGGGCACGGCTCGTAGCTGCGGTACTTCGCCAGCTTCACGCGCACGTGGATCTTGTATTTCTTCGTCTCCAGCCACTCGAAGAAGCCCTTGATGCCGTACCACTTGCCGCGGCCGTTGTAGAGAAGGTCCCACTCCTCCGCCGTCAGCTTCTCGATCGGCACGTCGAGGCGGATCTTGTATTTCTTCGCCGCCTTCTCCAGGTCGTCGTAGCAGTCCTCGTAGCCGGCGGAGTTCCACGGCGCCACCGGCAGCTCGTCGAGGCGCAGGGCGCGGTTCGGGATGACTTTCTCCATGTCGATGCCGATGATCCGGCCGTAGCCCTGGCAACTCGTGCACGCGCCGAGCGGCGAGTTGAACGAAAAGAGATGCGGCACCGGCTCGACGAACTCCTGGCCGCAGCCGTTGCAGGCGAAGCGCGAGGTGAAGCGGTGCGAGACCCAGCCATCCTCGCTCTCCCCGAGGACGTTCACCGTCCCCTTGGCCAGCGCGAAGGCCTGCTCGATGGCCTCGGTGATCTGCCCGAGGCGCTCCTCGTCGATGCGCAGCCGTGTGATGACAATCTCGAGCGAGTGGAAGCCGCTCGTGTCGATCTCTTTGATGTCCTGGATCTCGCCGTTGATCCAGGCGCGGAAGTAGCCGGCTTTGATGAGCTGGACGAGCACCTCCTCGCGGCTGGCGGCGTCGAAAAAGATGGGCGCGAGCACGACGGCGCGCTTGCCGCGAAGCGTCAGGGCGATGGCCGCAGTGGCCGACTCGGGCGAGTCCTTGCGCACGATGCGCTGGCAGTCGGGGCAGAAGGTCTCGCCGCAGTAGGTCATGAAGAGGCGGATGTGGTCGGCGAGCTCGGTGGCGGTCGCGACGGTGGAGCGGGCGTTCTTTACCGAGTTCTTCTGCTCGATGGCGATCGCCGGGAGGATGCCGTCGATCTCGTCGACGTCGGGGCGGTCGATTCGCTCCAGGAACTGCCGGACGTACGTCGACATCGACTCGACGAACC
>JADMIO010852366.1_pt1 | contig 39705 bp, 31 predicted proteins | sample 8958161 | NCBI WGS metagenome assembly JADMIO01 (sample SAMN16585339, study PRJNA669376) | soil metagenome | isolation source: Crop rotation soil | place: USA: Cullars Rotation, Alabama | collected 2011 | reverse complement strand
CCCGCCGCGCCGGCCGCTCCTTCCGTGCGTCGCCTCGCGCGCGAGATTGGCGTCGACATCAACGAGATCCAGGGCACGGGTCCGAACGGCCGCATCTCGGAAGAAGACGTGAAGGAGCACGCGCGCCGCATCCTGAGCAGCGTCCCGTCGGGACTCGGTACGTTGCCGGCCGGGGCGCCCGCTGCTGCCCTCGCCGTGCCGTTGCCCGACTTCGCGAAGTGGGGCGAGATCGAGCGGAAGGCGATGACCAACATTCGCCGCAAGACCGCCGAACACCTCGCGCACGCCTGGAACACGATTCCGCACGTCACGCAGTTCGACAAGGCCGACATCACGCCGATGGAAGAGCTGCGGACGAAGTTCCGCAAGCAGGTGGAGCAGGCGGGCGGCAATCTGACGGTCACCGCCGTGCTCGTCAAGGTGCTGGCAGCGGCCGTCAAGCAGTTCCCGCAGTTCAACGCGTCGATTGACACCGCGAGCGGCGAGATCGTCTACAAGAAGTACGTGAACGTCGGCGTCGCGGTGGATACCGAGTTCGGTCTGCTCGTGCCGGTCCTCAGAAACGTCGATCAGAAGAACATCCAGCAGATTGCCGTCGAGATGAACCAGCTCTCCGAGAAGGCGCGCAACCGGAAGCTGTCTCTCGACGAGATGAGCGGCGGCGGGATCAGCATCTCGAACCTCGGCGGCATCGGCGGCACCTACTTCACGCCGATCGTCAACTGGCCCGAGGTTGCGATTCTCGGCGTCTCCCGCGGCATCATCGAGCCGGTGTGGCGGCCGTCGCCGAACGGCCAGGCATCGGGCACCGGGCTGTCGGGCAGCTTCGAGCCGCGTCAACTGCTGCCGCTGTCGCTCTCGTACGACCACCGCGTAATCGACGGCGCAAACGCGATGCGATTCCTCCGCTGGGTTGTTCAGGCGATCGAACAGCCGTTCCTCCTCTCGCTGCTCGGCTGATGGCGTCAGTTTCTGTACAGGTTGCAGTCCTGGGCGCGGGCCCCGGTGGATATGCGGCCGCGTTCTACGCGGCCGACATGGGACTCTCGGTCGCGCTCATCGACCAGGAGAAGAACCCCGGCGGCGTATGCCTGTACCGGGGCTGTATTCCGTCGAAGGCGCTGCTTCACGTCGCCAAGGTGGTTGACGAGGCGCGCCATGCGAAGGACTGGGGAATCACCTTCACCGAGCCCAAGGTCGATGTCGATCGCTTGCGCGGCTTCAAGCAGCGCGTCGTCGACCAGCTCACCGGCGGCGTCGGCCAGGTGGCGAAGCTCCGCAAGGTGAAGTTCATCCAGGGACACGCCACGCTCACCAGCCCGACGACGATGACGGTGACGGGCGCGGAGGGGGACACCAACGTCACCTTCGAGCATGGCATCCTGGCGACCGGCTCCAGCCCGACGCGCATTCCATCGCTGTCGCTCGACAGTCCCCGCATGCTCGACTCGACGTCGGCTCTGGACCTGCCCGACGTGCCGAAGTCGATGCTCGTCATCGGTGGCGGCTACATCGGACTCGAGCTGGGGACCGTCTACGCCACGCTCGGCAGCAAGGTGTCGGTGGTCGAGATGACGCCCGGGCTGCTTCCCGGAGCGGATCGCGACCTGGTGAACGTGCTGCAGAAGCGTCTCGAGAAGCTGTTCGCCGCGATCATGGTGAACACCAGGGTCACGAAGGTCGCGGAGGACGCCAAGGGCATTCGGGTGACGTTCGAGGGTGACGTCGCCGAGAAGGAGCAGGTCTTCGAACGCGTGCTCGTGGCGGTCGGCCGGCGCCCGAATTCACAGATCCCCGGCCTCGACAAGACAGCAGTCAAGGTCGACGCCAGGGGCTTCGTCGAAACCGACGGTCAGCGCCGGACCGCGGAACCGACGCTGTTTGCGATCGGCGATGTCGCCGGGGAGCCGATGCTCGCGCACAAGGCGTCGCACGAGGCACGAGTCGCCGTCGAAGCGATTCTGGGACACAAGGCGGTCTTCGAGCCGCTCGCCATTCCGGCCGTCGTGTTCACCGACCCGGAGCTGGCGTGGGCGGGCCTCACCGAAGCGCAGGCAAAAGCCGAGGGGCGCGACTTCGAGGTGGCAAAATTCCCGTGGGGAGCCAGCGGACGCGCGATTACCGTCGACCGCACCGACGGCCTCACCAAGCTCATGCTCGAGCCGAAGACCGGCCGCGTGCTTGGCGTCGGCATCGTCGGCGCAGGCGCGGGCGAGCTGATTGCCGAAGGGACGCTGGCGATTGAGATGGGCGCCAACGCCGAAGACCTGAAGCTCACGATTCACGCGCATCCGACGCTGTCGGAAACCGTGATGGAGAGCGCCGAGGTGTTCTTCGGCCAGAGCACGCACGTCTACAAGCCGAAGCGGAAGTAGGTAGTAGGCAGGAGTTAGGAGTTAGGAGTTAGGAGTTAGGAGTTAGGAGTTGGGAGTTAGGAGGGGCCGGCCCTTCCTGTTTCCCGAAGCCTCCGCTCCAGGAATCTGCGCTCGCCACCATTCGTCACCAGGGCGAGGGCTCGCTCGTAACTCGCGGCGGCCTCAGCGAGCGCGCCAGAGCGTCGCAGCAGTTCCGCGCGCGCGGCGTGCAGCAGGTGATACCCGTCGAGCGCATCGGCCACCCCTTCCAGAATCTCCAGTCCCGCGGCAGGGCCGCTGGCCATCGCCACCGCGGCGGCGTGATTCAGTGTGACCACTGGTGACGGCTGCGCGAGTTCCAGCAGCTCGTACAGGCGGACGATCTGCGGCCAGTCGGTGTCTTCGGCGCGGTCCGCTTCGCAGTGGAGCGCCGCGATCGCCGCCTGCAGCGCGAACGGTCCCGGCGCACCGCTGCGCAACGCGCGCTCGACCAGCGGTTGAGCCTCGGCAATCGCGACACGATCCCACAGAAACCGATTCTGTTCGTCGAGGAGGACCGGCTCGCCGTCGCCGTTGAACCTGGCGTTACGACGCGAGTGGTGCAGCAGCATCAGCGCGAGCAGCGCGTCTGCCTCGCCCGGTGCGGGCGCCATCAGGCTGCCCACCAGACGCGCCAGGCGAATGGCTTCGCCGCACAGGTCCACTCGCAACGGTGGCTCGCCGCGCGTCGGCGCGTAGCCTTCGTTGAAGATCAGATAGAGGACAGTCAGGACGGCATCGAGCCGGGCGGGGAGATCGGCGGCTTCCGGCACCACGTACGGAATGCCGGCATCGCGAATCTTCCGCTTGGCGCGCACCAGCCGCTGCGCCATCGTCGCCGGCGCAACGAGAAACGCGCGGGCGATCTGGTCGGTGTCGAGGCCGCCCAGCGTGCGAAGAGTGAGGGCGACCTGAGCCTCGAGCGAGAGTGCCGGATGGCAGCAGGTGAAGATCAGCCGCAGCCGATCGTCGGGAATGGCGAGCGCGTCCTGCTGGAACGGCTCGTCTGTCGCGCGGTTGAACCATGACGGACCCGACGCGTCGAGCAGTTCGCCCGCCCGTCGCCGGTGGCGGAGGCGATCGATCGCCCGATTGCGCGCAGTCTGAATGAGCCAGGCTCGCGGCGACTCGGGAATGCCGCTCGCGGTCCAGTGATCGACGGCGGCGACAAAGGCCTCCTGGGCGGCTTCTTCGGCCAGGTCGAAGTCGCCGAGCAGGCGGATCAATGTGGCGACGATACGCCCCCATTCGGCACGATAGACGTCCTCGATGGCCGTGGCGGCGTCGATGGGCACGACCCATCGTAGAAACTTTCCTGTTCCGCTGTCGATCTGACCGGCGGTCATTCGTCTCAGGTGCGGAGGACACGGATGAAGTACTTGCTGATGATTCACACGAACGAGAAGGAGTGGGGCGCCGTTCCCGAGGCGCAGCGCCGGCAGCTCTTCGGCGAGTATCGCCAGTTGATTGAGGAGTTGCGCGGCAAGGGGGCGTATCTGGCCGGCTCGCAGCTGCAGCCGACGTCGACGTCGACGAGCGTGCGGGTGAGAGAGGGCAGGCGGCTGGTGACCGATGGCCCGTTCGCCGAAGTGCGCGAGCAGCTCGGCGGCTACTTCCTCATCGAGGCCGCCAACCTCGACGAAGCAATCGGGATCGCCGCGCGAATCCCGTCGGCGCGCACGGGAACGATCGAAGTGCGTCCGATCATCGAGGCGATGGCGCCGGCGGGAGCGTGAAAAGCAGGAGTTAGGAGTTAGGAGTTAGGAGGGGCCGGCTTCGCCGGCCCGCTCGTTCCTATCCGACCAGCCAGCGCGCGAACGACAGCCAGGCTGCGGTGCCGCCGATAACGAACGCCATCACGACCATCGCTGCCGCGAGCCAGCCTCCCAGCACGGGCGGGGAGAGGCGACGGCAGCTGTGGTTGACATGGCGTGGAGTCTACGCGAGGCGCGGGCCGATGACGCGACGGAATCGGCGATATATCATGCGCACGCTGAAAAGCAGCACTCATCCCTGGCGCTACATGCGCCGCTGCCGCCGGCCGATGCCGGCAGGAGGCCCAGATGGCAAAGTTCTTGTTCGTCGCGTCGTACAAACCCGAGGGCGTGAAGGGACTGATCAAGGAAGGAGCGAGCAGCCGCCGCGACGCCATCAGGAAGTTGACCGAGTCGCTCGGCGGGAAGCTCGAGGCGTTCTATTACGGCTATGGCGAGAACGACATCTACTCGATTGTCGACGTGCCGGATCCGACCTCCGCGATTGCCGTGAGCCTGGCCGTCAATGCCTCAGGCGCAGTCAAGCTCACGACCGTTCCGCTCCTCACGGCCGAGGAGGTTGACGTCGCCTGCAAGAAGACGGTGACGTACCGCGCGCCAGGCGCCTAGCACGGTGATCGATCGCGCCGCCGCGCCGGCACTGGTTCGTGCGATCGGCCGCTGGAGCCTTCTCGCCGCGGTCATCAACGGCGTGGTTGGCAGCGGCATCTTCGGCCTGCCCTCGGCGGTTGCCGGCCTCTCCGGCGTCTGGAGTCCGGCGCTTGTGCTGCTGGCCGGCGCGGCGATGTTCGTGGTGGTGCTCTGCTTCGCGGAGGTCGGCAGCCGCTTCGACGAAGCCGGGGGACCGTACCTGTACGTGCGCGAAGCGTTTGGATCGGCCGCCGGCTTTCAGGTCGGGTGGTTGTTGTTCGTTGGGCGCCTGTTGTCGGCGGCGGCAGCGCTCAACATCCTCGTGGCCTATCTCGGCCTCCTGGTGCCCGTGATCGCAACCTCCCCGGGCCGGACCGTTGTGATGGTCGGCGCAGTCGTCGTGGTGACGGCCTTGAACGTCCGCGGTGTGCGGACGGCGGCGTGGGCCACGAACGTCTTCACAATCGGGAAGCTCGCACCGCTCATGTTGCTGGTGGTCCTCGGACTGCTCGCCGCGAACCGGGAGACGATGGCAACACAGGTGGTTGCTATCCCCAACTGGCGCGAGGCGATGCTGCTCCTTGTATTTGCCTACGGCGGCTTCGAAGCGGCCGTTGTCGCCGGCGGTGAGACGCGTGATCCGCGACGCGACACGCCGTTCGCCCTGCTGGCCGGCGTGGCGGCGGTCACGGCCGTCTACGCGCTCCTTCAGTTTGTCGTGATCGGCGTGCTGCCCAACGCCGCTTCATCGTCCACGCCGATTGCGGCGGCGCTGGATCGTGTGATCGGTCCGGCCGGCGCGACGCTGGCCAGCATCGGTGTGGTGATTTCCGTTTCCGGCTGGCTGACCGGCTTCACCCTGATGATGCCGCGGGTGCTCTACTCGATGGCGCTGCGCGGTGAACTGCCTGCTTTCCTCGGACGTGTCCATCCGGTCTATCGCACGCCGCATATCGCCGTCGTTGTTGCTGCAGGCCTGGCCCTCGCCGCTGGGCTGACGAGCTCGTTCTCGCAGGCGGCCGCCCTGGCAGCAGTTGCCCGGCTCGTGGTGTTTCTCGTCACCGTCGCGACCGTGGTCGCGTTGCGTCGCCAAAATGGGCGCGCACCCTTTCACGTGTGGGGCGGACCGCTGGTGAGCGCGGTGGCGATGATGTTTTGCCTGTGGCTGCTCAGCACGCGGCCTGCGGCACAACTCGGATTGCTGGTGGCGGCAGCCGGGATCGGGTTTGTGATCCATGCGCTGGGCCGCCGCGCCGGTGGGGTCATCGCAGCCGAGTCACCTTCAGCCTGAAAAAAGGAATCGACGTCCCATATCACTCGCCGCGACGCCGCAGCTCAATCGGGCCGTCTGGCTCCGCGCTCGACACGAGCTCCCAACCTTCCGTGACACGAGCCGCAACGGCCTTCGGCATCTCGCCCATGAGCAGAAATACCCGGCGTCCCTGCGCGAGCAGCTCGCGCGTCAGGACCGGCGCGTCTCGTCCTTCGTCCGCGTGTGCCTCGAGCACGACGATGTCTCGCTCCAGGATCAGCGGTCCGGCCGCGTCACGGTTTCCCCAGTAGGCGACTAACGCCGCCTTCTGCGGCAGTGCGCGCCGGAGCGACTCCGCCTGCTGGTATCTGCCGGCTTTCACCGCTCTCGAGCCCATCAGATCGTCGAGCAGGTGCAAGGCCATTCCCCAGCCGAGGCACACGCCCACGAGCCCGCTCAGGGCCAGGCGTCCTCGCCCGCTCGATCGCACGAACGCCCACGTGAGAGCGGCGCCGGCCGCCATCACAACCGGCACCTTCAGAATCAGCCACAGTTTCAGCGGCCCGACCGGCACCGCCACCAGGCACGCCACTGCCAATGAGGCCCCCAACGCCGTCCCCACGAACAGCCTTTGACGCTGAAGCCGCAGGTTGTCGAGGGCCCAGCCCAGAGCGATTGCGGCCAACGGCAGCAGCTCGAGAAGATACCGTTGGTTGTAAGAACCTCCCTCGTGCCTCCACCGGCCCGCAAACGCAAGAACCATCAGCAAGACCAGGGCGACCATCGACAGGAACTGCAGCGGCCGGCGCTGTTCTCGATGCGCGACGAACCGCGGGAACCAACCCATCGCCATGAAGATGAAGCCGATGCCTGCCCAGGGAGCGGACTGCAGGAATGCCTTCCACACGGTTCGCCCGAAGATCAAGTGAGCGCCAGTCGTCTCGTCGTACCGGACCCAACGAAACCCGGGACCGATCAGCGGCGGGAACGCGGAAAAATCGACCAGCCGTGCCCAGAAGACCGTGATCGGATCGAACACCGATCCCTCTGAACCGGGCACAGGAATGCTGAGATAGCCCGGCCCCTTGCTGATCGGATTCCATGAGCCGAGCCGCTCGTGGTTGATCCAGGCGCATAACAGAAGCGGCAGGAGCGCCGCGGCCGCATACGCCATCGACGCGCGCCAGCGTTGCTCGCTCCAGAGGAAGACGGCCACACCCGCGACGGCGACAAGGACCGCGTTCTGGTAACGGATGCCGGCAGCGCATGCGAGCAGGAATCCGGCGGCCGCGGCCATCGAAGGACGCCCGCCCTCGACGAGCCGACACACGAGCAGGATTCCAGCAGTACACAACGCGATGCTGAGGGCATGAGGCCAGAGCCCTTGCGCATACTCGATAGCGAACCCACCGAACGCAAATGCCGCAGCGGCGATCCAGGGAGCCATCTGGTCAGTCGCGTACCGCTGCGTGTATCGGAAGATCAGAACGATGGTCAGCAAGTACGCGAGCGTGTTCAGAGCAACGAGCCCACGCCAGCCAAGAAACGAAAAGGGAAAGGCAATCACTCCGTAGAGCGGCGGCGCGGTGGATGCCACCGGCGTCGAATCCACCGGCCGCGATTGAGGGAGCGGGTCGAACCAGACCAGCTCCGGGCTTGGGGTAAGTCCCGCGGTTGCCGCCACGGTGACGTCGCCCCGTCTCAGCGCAGCCACGTTCGTCAAATAGTTCGCATCGTCGATGAGGTATGGGGCGGGAATCACGGTGACCGTCAGCACGAGGCCGAGGGCCACCAATGCGAGCAGCAACTCACCGGGGATCCCGAGCGCCGCTGCCGCGCGCGCCAACATGCCTGACGATGAGGACGGAGCCGGCACTTCGCGCTGCGAGCCCGCAAGCATCTTGACGCCAATGATACGGCTGTCGGCGGGCGAAGGGCTGTCTGCGGCTTACTGCCTGCTCCCGGCAGCCAGACGGCCACTCGTGTCGAGGAGCCGCGCCGCGACGGTGAGGTCCGCCGTGGGCAGGCGGCACACGTAGTTTTCGCAGATGTAGATGGTGGCGCGTCCGTTGAGCGGCGCAAGCCCCTCAACGAACGGCACGGTGGACTGCAGCTCCCGCTGTGCGGTGCCGCCTTCGGCGAGGAGCAGGATCCGGTTCGGGATGTAGCGGTCGTGGACGAGCCGCAGCATCGCCGCCGTATCGGCCGCCCCGCGCGCGCCGGCGACGACGATCTGGCGTGGCCTCGAGTGCGCGTAGTCGAGCGCGGCCAGCAGCTGGGGGAGCGCTACGCCCGACCGCGACAGGCGCGGTGACAAGGCCGTGAACACGCCTTCGGCGCGCGCCCGCCATTCGGCGCGTTCGGTCAGCTGCGACAGCCGGATCAAATTCATCGCGGCAACCGAGTTTGCCGCCGGCTCGGCGCCGTCGTACTCCTCCTTCGCGCGCGCAAGCACATGTTCCGCGTCGGCGCGCGTCGAGAAATAGCCGCCGTCCTGCCCATCGAGGAACAGTCGATCCTGGGTGTCCTGGAGGCGCACCGCCCACGACAGGAGCCGCGCGTCGAACGACGCTTCATACAGGTCGAGCAGGCCCTGAATGACGAACGCGTAGTCCTCGAGCAAGGCGTCGATGTCGGCTTTCCCCTGGCGATAGCGGCGTTTCAGCGTGCCGTCACTCGCATCGAACATCTTCGCTTCGATGAACGCGGCCTGCGCGCGTGCGGCATCAAGGTATTCCGGCGCATCGAATACAGCCCCGGCGCGCGCCAGCGCCGACAGCATGAGCCCGTTCCATGCGGCCAGCACCTTGTCGTCGCGAAGAGGGCGCGGCCTCGACGCGCGCAATGCGCGCAGCGTCTGACGGGCCCGGTCGAGCGTCGCGGCGGTCTCGTCCGGGCTCCGCTTGAACCGTGTGGCCGTGTCGGCGATCGAGTGCACGACGCTCAACACGTTGCGACCCTTGAGCTCACCCAGACTGTCCAGCGCGGCGGGGACATTGCCGCCAGGCTCAATGCCGTAGTGATAGGCAAACAGCGCCGCATCGGCGCCGAGCGCGTGCTGGATCTCATCCAGCGTCCAGACATAGAAGGCGCCTTCACTTGCCGCCGCCGAGGAGGCGCTCGCCTTGCTGTCGGCGTCCTCAGCGGACATGAACGCGCCGCCGGGATCGCCCATGTCGCGCCGGACATAGTCGAGGATGTCGCGCGCCACGGCCTGGAAGAACGGGTCATGCGTCGCCTGGAACGCGGTCACGTACGCGGACGCGAGCTGCGCCTGGTCGTACAGCATCTTTTCGAAGTGCGGTACTCGCCAGAATCGATCCGTGGCATAGCGGTGAAATCCGCCGCCGAGATGGTCGTGCAGGCCGCCGTCGGCCATGCCGCGCAGTGTCTCGAGCGTCATGTCGAGAGCGGGCCGCGTTCCAGTGCGGGCGTAGAAGCGCTGGAGGAACGCAAAGACGACCGGTCGTGGAAAGCGTGGCGCGCCACCAAAGCCGCGGCTCGATGCGTCGAAGCTTCGGCTGATGTCGGCAAATGTCTCATCCAGCAGCCGGGCATCGATGCGGTTGGTGCCGCCCGAGGTGGTCCGGCTGCGCGATTCGAGTGCCGCTGTTCCTTCCGCGGCCGCCCTGAGCGCCTCGTCACGCCGCGTGTCCCAGAGAGTGGCGACGCGCTGGAGCACGGTCCTGAAACCGGGCTCGCCATCACGATCGTCGGCCGGGACGTAGTTCACGCCGCAGAATGGCTTGAGGTCGGGCGTCAGGAACAGCGACATCGGCCAGCCGCCCTCGCTCACGCCAATGACATAGTTCTGATAGAGGCGGTCGAGATCCGGCCGCTCCTCGCGGTCGACCTTGATCGACACGAAGTGCGTATTCATGTAGTCGGCGATCTCGGAGTTCGAGAACGACTCGGCTTCCATGACATGGCACCAGTGGCAGGTGGAGTAGCCGACGGACAGGAAAATCGGCTTGCCTTCACGTTTCGCACGCGCGAACGCCTCTTCACCCCACGGATACCAGTCGACCGGGTTGTGCGCGTGCTGCTGAAGATAGGGGCTCGGTTCGTTGATCAGGCGGTTGGTGTACCGCAGCGTGCCGCCGACGGTCTCGACCTTCAGGCCGCCGGGCTCGGGCCCAGGTGTGCTGCGCCGGCATGCGCCGGCGGTCGCGGTGACGATCACGACAAGGATGACGTAGCGGCTGGCGCGCATCGGCCGTTGAGTTTATCAGCGCTCGATGAATGCTCTGTTAATATCGCCGCGCCATGCCACACGTACACCCGGTGATTGGCGGTCTGGCCGCGGCGCTCTCCGTCGTGGGGCTTGCCGCCGGGCCGGCGCAGGCCCCTCGCGGGGAGGCCACTGCACGGGCGACGCTCGCGCCGTGGGCGCGCGCCGTCGACGCGAAGAACGTGCGCATCATCGGCCACAACGATCTCAACGGGAACGGCAACGGCGGCGAAGGGCTCGACCTGCAGCTGTATCCGGACGGCCGCCGCGTCCTCTTTTACGCGCATACGGCCGCCCCGACGTGCTTCACCGCGATCGACGTCACGGATCCGCGCGCGCCGAAGGTGCTTGCGCAGCTGCCAACGGCGGCGCCGCACGTCCGCTGCAACAGCCTGGGCGTCTCGGGCACGACGATGGTGGTGGCGCAGAACACGGACGAGCCCGGACAGCCGCTGGGCGGTGCGCGAGTCTACGACGTCTCCGATCCCGCCAGACCGCGTGAACTCGCGTACTTCAATACGTCCGGCGGCGAATCACGCGGTGCGCACTACGTGTGGTTTGCGGATGGGCAGTACGCGTACCTCTCGAGCGGAGCCCGGGACTTCATCCCCGCCGTACCGCCTCGTGGCGACGATCAGTTCCTGATGATCGTCGACGTGCGGAACCCCCGTCAGCCGAAGGAAGTCGGCCGGTGGTGGATGCCAGGCATGCGCAAGGGTGAACCGGGAGCGCCGCTGCCGCGTACGAAGACGCGCGACGGCGTGCGCATGCACAGCGCCTTCATCTCCCCGGAACGGCCGAACCGTGCCTACGCCGGCTGGATCGACGGCGGCATCGTCATCCTCGACATTTCCGACAAGACAAAGCCGACGCTCGTGGGGCAGCGGTCGTGGTACCCGGTCACACCCGGATACATCGGCCACTCGTTCCTGCCGATCTTCGAGCGCAACCTGGCGATCGTCACGCAGGAAGCCAACGCCGAGAAGTGTGCCGACTGGCCGAAGCCGATCTGGACGGTGGACATCGCCGACGAGCGGAACCCGCGCGAGATCACGCAGTTCCCGTATCCGGCGGGGCTCGAGGACTTCTGCAAGGCTGGCCGGTTCGGCGCGCACAACATTCACATGAACCGTCCGAAGCCGACGTCGGCGCGTCTCACGCAGACGGTCGTGGCGGCCTTCCAGAATGCCGGCGTGCGGGTCTATTCGATTGCCGATCCAAAGAAGCCCGAGGAGATCGGCTATCTCGTGCCTGCCGCCCCGCCCGGAGCCACGGGCGGACCGCTGATCAACGACGTGTATGTCGACGAGCGCGGGATCATCTACGCCGCCGATCGTGTGGGCGGCGGGTTGTACGTGCTCGAGTACACGGGCTCGACGCCATTACGGTAGTTGGCAGTAGGCCGTAGGCAGTAGGGAGTTGTACATGGGTTGAAGCAACGGGGTGGCTGTCGTCGCGACATACGCCCCGCGGTTTGGATCACACGCAACTGCTTACTGCCTACTGCCTACTGCCTACTGCCAGCTGATAGACTCGTCTCACATGTTCAAGCACATCGTCTTGTGGAAGCTGCAGGAGACTGCGGAGGGGCGCAGCCGCACCGAGAACGCGCGCCTGATCAAGGAACGGTTCGAGGAACTGGCCAATATGTTCGATGGCCTTCGCCACCTCGAAGTTGGCATCGACGTCCTACAGAGTGATGCCTCCGCCGACGTGGTCCTGTATACCGAATTCGACTCCCGCGCCGCCTACGAGGCGTACAACGACCATCCTGCGCACAAGGCCATCGCCGGGTTCATCCAGGGGGTTCGCTCCGAGCGGCGTGTCATCGACTACGAAGCCTGACGACAGAGACCGCGGGTCTCTGTGCTTCTGTGCAATGCGTTGCGCTCATGATCTGCATCTTTGCTTGCACGACCGTAGGCGCACCCGATACAGTTTTGGGTTGGCTAAGTCCCAATCTGGAGGCATATGGAAGCAGTTCCGGTAAGGATCGTTCCGCGTGGTTTCGGCGAAACCCGCCGGCGCGATTCCTGGTGGGTGGCGCCGCTTGCGGTGTTCCTCGGCCTGACCACCTTCATCGTCTACTCGACGTGGGCGGCGTTTCAGAACGCGCACTACACGTTCGGTCCCTACCTGTCGCCGTTCTACGCGCCGGTGTTGTTTGCCTCGCCCGGTGACACGGCCGGACTCGAACATGCGTGGTTCGGGGTCAAGCCGGATTGGCTACCCGCGTTCATGCCGTTCTCGCCGGCGCTGCTGATCCTGCCGTTCCCGGCTCTCTTCCGCTTTACCTGCTATTACTACCGCGGCGCCTACTACAAGGCGTTCTGGGCCGACCCCATTTCGTGCTCGGTCGGCGAGCCGCGCAAGAGCTACTGGGGCGAGAACACGTGGCCGCTGCTGCTGCAGAACCTGCACCGCTACGCCATGTGGATCGCCGTGATCTTCCTGTTCCTGCTGTCGTACGACGTCTACCTGGCGACGCAGTTCCCGGCGGCGGGCGGCGGCACGCAGTTCGGCATCGGCATCGGCACGATCGTCCTCGCGGTGAACGTCGTGCTCCTGAGCTGCTACACCCTCGGGTGCCATGTCATGCGGCATATCGTCGGCGGCAAGCACGACGAGGTGAGCCGGCACGGCGGGGCATGCCAGATGGCGTATGCCTGCACGAGCTCACTGAACTACAAGCACCAGCTGTTCGCCTGGCTGAGCCTCTTTTCGGTCGGTTTCTCCGATGTCTACGTGCGGCTCTGCTCGATGGGGATCTTTCACGACGTGAGGATCTTCTAAGTGAGTACGACTGCGCATTCGACCTACTCCTACGACGTGCTCGTGGTCGGCGCCGGCGGCGCCGGGCTGCGGGCCTGTATCGAGGCCGCGAACGCGGGCGTCAGCGTCGGGCTCATCTGCAAGTCGCTCCTCGGCAAGGCGCACACCGTCATGGCCGAAGGCGGCATGGCCGCGGCCATGGGGCACAACGACGACCGCGACAGCTGGCGGGTGCACTTTGCCGACACGATGCGCGGCGGCCAGTACATCAACAACTGGCGCATGGCCGAACTGCACGCCAAGGAAGCGCCCGATCGCGTGCGCGAGCTCGAGGGCTGGGGCGCTGTCTTCGATCGCACGCCGGACGGCCGCATCAACCAGCGCAACTTCGGCGGCCACCGCTATCCGCGCCTGGCGCACGTCGGCGATCGCACCGGCCTCGAGCTGATCCGCACGCTGCAGGACCACACGACCTATCTCGGCGTCGACGTCCACATGGAGCACACGGTCGTCGACCTGCTCCTCGACGGCAGCGGCCGTGCGGCCGGAGTCGTGGCCTACGACCGCGAGAAGGGGCGCTTTCACCTCTTCGCGGCGAAGGCGGTCGTGCTCGCGACCGGCGGCGTCGGGCGCGCCTTCAAGATCACGAGCAACAGCTGGGAAGGGACCGGCGACGGCCACGCGCTCGCGTATCGCGCGGGCGCCGAGCTGATCGACATGGAGTTCATCCAGTTCCATCCGACCGGGATGGTCTGGCCGCCCAGCGTGAAGGGCATTCTCGTCACCGAAGGCGTCCGCGGCGAGGGCGGCATCCTGAAGAACAGCGAAGGCCGCCGCTTCATGTTCGACGACATCCCTGACAACTACAAGCCGCAGACCGCCTCCGATCCCGAAGAGGGCTGGCGGTATACGCAGGGCGACAAGAGCGCCCGCCGTCCACCGGAGCTGCTGACGCGCGACCACGTGGCGCGCTGCATCAACCGCGAGGTGAAGGCGGGGCGCGGATCACCGCATGGCGGCGTCTTCCTCGACATCGCGTGGATCAAGGAAAAGATCAAGGACTCGGAAGTGCACATCAAGCGCAAGCTCCCGAGCATGTATCACCAGTTCAAGGAGCTGGCCGACCTCGACATCACGAAGGAAGCGATGGAGGTGGGACCGACCACCCACTACATCATGGGCGGCATCCGCGTCGACGCCGATACGCAGATGGCGACGATTCCCGGGCTGTTCGCCGCGGGCGAATGCGCGTCGGGCATCAACGGCGCCAACCGGCTGGGCGGCAACTCGCTGTCGGATCTGATCGTCTTTGGCCAGCGCGCCGGCGAGTACGCCGCGGCGTACTCACGCGACAATTCGGCGGCGCGCGTCAGCGACGGGGCAGTCCAGCAAGCAATCGATGAGGCGCTCGCGCCGTTCTCCCGCGGTGAGCGAGGCGAGAACCCGTACAAGGTCCAGGCGGACCTGCAGGAGACGATGCAGGCGCTGTGCGGGATCGTGCGCACCGAAGACGAGATGCAGGAAGCGCTGCGCCGGATCCAGGAGTTCAAGGCGCGGGCGGCGCGCGTAGGCGTGACCGGCGGGCGCGAGTATCACGCCGGCTGGCACACCGCCCTCGACCTGCGGAACCTGCTCGATGTGTCCGAGGCGATCGCGCGCTCGGCGATCGAACGGAAGGAGAGCCGCGGCGGCCATTTCCGTGAGGACTATCCGGACAAGGATCCGACCTATGCGACGTTCAACATCATGACCAGACGTGCCCCGGGCGGCGGCGTCGAGGTGTCACGTGTGCCCCTGCCCGCAATGCCCGACTACTTGAAGGAAGTGGTCGAGGAGCAGAAGTCCTAATGGCGAACGCAACTTTCAAGATCTGGCGCACGCACGAGGGTGGCGACGGCACGTTCCAGACGTTCAACACCGAGGTCAGCGACGGCATGGTCGTCCTCGATGTGGTCCACAAGATCCAGGCGGAGCATGCGCCCGACCTCGCAGTGCGGTGGAACTGCAAGGCCGGCAAGTGCGGCTCGTGCTCGGCGGAAATCAACGGCAAGCCGCGGCTGATGTGCATGACGCGCATGAGCCAGCTCAATCTCTTCGAGCCGGTCACCGTCGAGCCGATGCGGGCGTTCCCGCCGATCAAGGATCTCGTCACCGACGTGTCCTGGAACTTCCGCGTCAAAAAGGGCATCAAGAAGTTCAAGCCGAAGCCGAAGGAAGCGGACGGCACCTGGCGGATGGCGCAGCAGGACGTCGACCGCGTGCAGGAGTTCCGCAAGTGCATCGAGTGCTTTTTGTGCCAGGACGTCTGCCACGTGCTGCGCGATCACAACAAGCACGAGGAGTTCATCGGTCCGCGCTTCTTCGTCTACGCGGCGAACCTCGAGATGAACCCGCTCGACGCCGATGACCGCGTGGAGGATCTGAAGAACGCGCACAACATCGGCTACTGCAACATCACCAAGTGCTGCACGAAGGTGTGCCCCGAGCACATCCACATCACCGACAACGCGATCATTCCGCTCAAGGAGCGTGTGGTGACGCGTTACTACGACCCGATTAGCCGGCTGCTGCGGATGGTGACGGGGAAGTAGCCGGCAGCTGGCAGTAGGCAGTAGGCAGACAGTAGACAGTAGACAGTAGACAGGTAGGAAGGGGCCGGCTCACGCCGGCCCCTTCGTGTGTACGGCAGTCGCGCCAGTTGCCGGCGAGCTGTACGGGGGAGCCGGGCTTCAGCCGGGCCGTCGCCTCAAGGAAGGGTGTTAACATCCCGCTCCGTCACGGGCGCACGCCTCGTCGATCCGTGCGCCTCTAGCCGTTGCGGGCAGGATTCGTGCGGGTCCCCGAGGAGGAATGTGCCGCTCTATCTGACGAAGTTCAGTTACACGCCGGCAACATGGGCAAGACTCATCGCCAACCCGGAGGATCGCCGGAAGGCGGCTGAGACGTACATCGAGTCGGTGGGTGGCAAGCTGCATGGGTTTTGGTATGCCTTCGGCACGCACGACGGCTACAACCTGTGGGAGGCGCCCGACAACGTGTCCATGGCCGCGGTTGCTCTGGCGATTACCGGCGGTGGTGCACTCAGCTCGTTTGAAACGACGGTCCTGTTGACCGTCGACGAAGCGGTCGATGCTCTGCGGAAGGCTGGCCAGATCGGGTATCGAGCGCCGGGCGCGTAGCTTTTCTCCGCTTCGGTCATCGTCTCCAGCCGACACGGTTCAGCCGTCAAACCTCGTACTCGAGCAGAAAAGGAAGACCCAGATGTCGCGTCCGAAGCTACTCGGCTTCCTGTCGGCGCTCTTTCTCGCAGGCACTCTGCTTCAGCCGACGGTCACGTCGCAGACGCCGCCGCTCAAACGACCGCCGGCGGAGCTTCTGCGCCTGTCGATCGCCGCGGAGACGCCGGGCCTGGCCGAACCGTTCAAGGGAATCACGTCGGACGGCCAGATCGAGCCGGGACTCTTCGGGATCCGCTCGACGGGTGTCTCCACGGCGCCTGTCCGTATGGCGGCGGAAACGTTTCTTGCGGCGCTCACCCCCACCCAGCGAAACAAGACCGTGTTTGCGGTGGAGGATCCGGAGTGGCGCAAGTGGATGAACCAGAGCTTCTACGTCCGGCAGGGCGTCAGCTTCCTCGAGATGACCACGGCACAGCGGGAGAAGGCATTCGGCCTGCTGCGTGCCTCGCTCAGCGCGAAGGGCGTGAAACAGACCGGCGACATCATGCGCCTGAACGAGACGCTCGGTGAGCTGACGGGCAACAATTTCGATGAATACGGCGAGTGGCAGTACTACATCACCGTGCTGGGCACGCCGTCCGCCACGGAGCCCTGGGGCTGGCAGTTCGACGGCCATCACGCGATCATCAACTACTTCGTGCTCGGCGATCAGGTCGTGATGACGCCGTTCTTCGCGGGATCGGAGCCCGCTGTGGCCCCGTCCGGCAAGTACAAGGGTACCTCTGTCCTTCAGGACGAGCAGAATCAGGGGCTGGCGTTGATCAACGCGCTGAACGACACGCAGCGGCGGAAAGCGATCCTGAAAGTCTCGAAGACCGGCGACGAGAACCTCACCGAGGCATGGAAAGACAACGTCGTGCTCGACTATGCCGGCGTTCCGGTCCGGGAACTCGACGCCGGCCAGCGCCAGAAGCTCCTCGATCTCGTCGCCCTCTACGTGAACAACATGGACGACGGCCACGCGCGGGTGAAGATGGACGACGTGCGCGCCCACCTGGATCGGACGTGGCTCGCCTGGATCGGCGACACGAAGCCTGGCAGCGTTTTTTACTACCGGATCCACAGCCCCGTGGTCCTGATCGAGTTCGATCATCAGCGGCCGGTCGGGCTGCGACACCTCATGGACCCCATGATCCCCAACGTCGCCCACGTGCACACGGTCGTCAGAACTCCGAATGGCAACGACTACGGCAAGGATCTGCTACGTCAGCACTACCAGCAACACCCTCATCCGCCGCAGTGAAGAGTGACAGCCGCGGCAGCTGGCAGGTTGCAGTCGACAGTAGATAGCAGGCAGGGCCGGGGCATCGACGCGGGTACGGCGCGGCGGCGACCGGTTCTTCGCGTGTACCGGCCGATCGGCCGCCCCGCTAGTTGTAGACTCTAATCAGCAGATGCCCACCGAGCAGATCACCTTCAACGACGGTGCCGCCTACGAGCGATACATGGGCGTCTGGAGCCGGCGTGTAGGCGAGGATTTCCTCGAGTGGCTCGCACCAGCGGCGGGTCTGCGCTGGCTCGATGTGGGGTGCGGCAACGGCGCCTTTACCGAACTGCTGTTCGACCGGTGTGCACCGGAGTCGGTTCACGGGATCGACCCGTCGGATGCGCAGTTGGCTCACGCACGCACGCGTCCCGCGCTGCGCGACGCGGACTTCCGGCAGGGCGATGCGATGGCTCTGCCCTTCGCAGACGACACGTTCGACGCGGCGGTCATGCCGCTGGTGATCTTCTTCGTGCCGGATCCAGCGAAGGGCGTTGCCGAGATGGCGCGGGTCGTCGCTCCGGGCGGAATCGTCGCGGCATATGCGTGGGACATGGTGGGAGGCGGCTTTCCCTACGAGTCGCTGCGTGCCGAGATGCGGAAGCTCGGTATCCCGATCCCCGAGCCGCCCAGTACGGACGCTTCACGCGTGGACGCGCTTCGCGAGTTATGGTCGGCCGCCGGACTCGAGGCCGTCGCCACGCGGCAGCTGGACGTCGAGCGGACGTTCCCGAGCTTCGACGAATACTGGACCACCATTCTCGGCGCGCCGAGTACCGGCCCGAAGCTCGCGGCCATGACACCCGACGGCCGTGCGCATCTTCAGACGCTGATGCGCGCGCGCCTGGCGACCGACGCCGCCGGACGGATCACGTACGGCGCACGTGCCAATGCGGTGGAGGGACGGGTTCCAGGGTAGCCGGCAGCATCCACCACAACTACGCATCGTGATCGCCAGACAGCCCCTCACGCCAGTCGCTCGCGTCGTTGCCGCCTTCCTTGCCGCGTTTTGCCTAGCAGGAAGCGGACTCGCCTTTGTTCTGGCCATCACTCGTCGGACCCCCGTCCTGGCGATTCTGGCGATTCCTGTCCTGGCTCTCGGTGTCCTCTACGCAGGAGCCGCCTGGCGAGGGCGCCCGTGGCCGTGGCACTCCACCGGACGTTCCGAAGCGTCCCGGCATGGTGACGCAATCTGACGACGTTGATCGGGATCGCATCGGTGGTTGAAGTCTCACTTCGAGCGGATCGAGCGACTGCCAGCGGAGGTGCAGTTCGTCAGCGGAGCGTGCGGCGTCATCGATCGATGCGGGCTGGTCTACAGAACCGGACCGCGGCCGCGCCTCACAGGCAAGCAGCGCCTCAGGTCGTTGGGAGATCGCTGGTACCACCTCTACGAGGTGTTCTGACCCGTGGCCACGCGAGCCCTATAGCGGTCGGAACGAGTCGACGACGCGGGCGAGCGTGTCGAGATCGGCGCGTGACGGGGCGCTGCGAAGGCCGCGGATCAATTGCACCGATGTCCATGGGCCGTCGAGGAAGCGGATGGCGCCAAAGATCTGCTGCCGCGCAGAGACCCCTGGTCCGAGGCCGGGCGCCTCATAGGTAGCTTCCTTGTGGAAGACGATTGTCCGCCCGCGCGTCTCGCAGGTGACCACGCGCGGCGACACGTTGCGCGTCCGGTCGATACGCCGAGCCGCGTCGAGCAGCTGCGCGGGCAGCGCGGCCGCGCCGAGGTGATCCTCCTGCGCGAGCAGGGCGCACAGGTTTCGGCCGGACACCACCGGAATCGTGGCAACCACCTGACGCCGTTGCGCGTCCGGAAAGACCTCGAGCGTGATGGGGTCGTAGAGCCCGCCAAGCGCCTGGATGTCGAGCAGCACCGCGCCGCGCAGGACCGCCAGTTCGCCACCAAGCGACCCGGGCTCGAACCCTGAGAAGCGGACGGCTGCCACGCGGTCGCCGAATCCGTCGTTCGTCCCGGTGATCGTCATGCCGAACGAGACCGGGTAGTCGAACGTGAACCGCCCTCCCGGGTCGCGATACGTCGCCTGCGCGGGAGACTGCGCGGTGACGATGGCGGCGGACAGGACCATGGCGATCACGACGAGGCCGCGCATACGAGCCACATTGTGTCCTGATCGCGGCCGCGAATGGCTCCGAGCCGCGTGACAGCCCCCGGACCACCGATGAGATAGCATCCAGTTGATGGGTGCCCCTCGCTCCTCCCGGTTCTTCTATGCTGGTCTCGCGCTCGTGGCCGCCTGCACCCTGATGCTGCAGGTCGTGCAGACACGCATACTCTCCGTCGTCGCCTGGTATCACCTCGCGTTCTTCGCCATCAGCATGGCGATGTTCGGGCTCACGGCCGGCGCCGTGTGGCTCTACCTTCGACGCGACCGGCTCACGGAGCACACGCTGTCGTACCACCTCGCGCACTATTCCGCCGCGTTTGCCGTCAGCACTGCCGTGACACTGCTGGTGCAGATGACGCAGGTGCCGATCGGCGGCGTGACCTCCGTCACGCATCTGTGGATCTGGGTGCAGGTTGCCTTGTGCCTGGCGATTCCGTTCTTTTTCTCCGGCGTCGTGGTCAGCCTCGCGTTGACGCGCAGCCCGTTCCCGGTCGGACAGGTCTACGGGTGGGATTTGCTCGGGGCGGCCGCCGGCTGCCTGGGCGCGCTTGGCCTCCTGAACGCGACCGACGGCCCGTCCGTGGTGTTGCTGATCGGGGCGCTCGCCGCGGTTGCCGCGGCGTGCTTTGCCCGATCCGGCGTTGGGGTCGCCCCGACGCCGGTGCCTGCCGGCGCGCGGCTGCTGCAACGGCCCGTGACCATTGCGATCGTGCTCGGATGCGCCGGCCTGCTCAACGGTCAGACCGCACATGGGCTCCAGCCGCTGGTCGTGAAGGGACGATTCGAGAACGGCGCCTCGCACCTGTTCCGCAAGTGGAACACCTTTTCGCGTGTCGTCGTGCTCCCGGGATTTGTCGGCTATCCACAGTTGTGGGGTGAGTCGCCGGCCTTCGCCAGGTCGACCGCACACCGCACCAGGGAGCAGCGCTGGTTGAACATCGATGGCGATGCCGGCACCGTGGCGACCCGCTTCAATGGCGACCTCGCCGAGCTCGAGTTTCTGAAGTACGACGTCACTACGCTCGCCTATCACCTGCCCGAACGCCGGCGTGCGGCGATCATCGGCGTCGGCGGCGGAAGGGATGTGCTCTCGGCCGCGGCGTTCGGGTCACGGGACATCACGGCCGTCGAGTTGAACCCGACGTTCGTGCGCCTGCTCACCACCGAGCGCGGGTTTGCGGATTTCACGCGGCTCGACCGGCTCACCGGCGTGCGCCTCTTCGTCGACGAAGGCCGCAGCTGGTTCGCCAGGACCGACGAGCGTTTCGACACGATCCAGATGAGCCTGATCGACACGTGGGCGGCCACCGGGGCGGGCGCCTATTCGCTCAGCGAGAACGGCCTCTACACGGTCGAGGCGTGGCGGACATTTCTCGAGCGGCTCAACGACCGCGGCGTCTACACGGTGAGCCGCTGGTTCAACGCCCGCAATCCGAACGAAACCGGGCGCATGTTGAGCCTCGCCGTTGCCGCGCTGCTCGACCTGGGCTCGACTGCGCCCGAGCGCCAGATTTTTCTGGCGGCCTCGGGCGGCATTGCGACGATCGTCGTCGCGAGGCAGCCGTTCTCGGATGCCGACCTCGCGACCTTGCACAACGCCACCGCCCGCTACGAGTACCAGGAACTGGTTGTCCCCGGAACGCCACCGTCATATCCGACACTGCGCGCCATCGTCAGCGCGCACTCTCGCGACGCGCTCGACGCCACAACCTCCTCGGACAATTTCGATCTGTCGCCGGCCACGGACGATCGACCGTTCTTTTTCAACCAGCTGCCGATGAACAAGGTGGCCGGCCTGGTGGAGTTTGCCCGCCGGGTCGCTGGCGGTGACATCTCCGGGGGAGTGCGGTCCGGCAATCTGAATGCGACGGTGACGCTGATGGTGCTGTTCGTCATCTCGCTGGCGCTCGTCCTCGCCGCGATCGTCGTCCCGTTGCGTCATGCGATCAGCGACGTCGGGCGGCCGCTCGTCGTCGCCGGCACCGCGTACTTCCTGCTGATTGGGGTCGGCTTCATGATGGTGGAGATCGGCGTACTGCAGCGGATGAGCGTCTTCCTCGGCCACCCGGTGTACTCGCTCAGCGTGACGCTCTTTGCCCTCATCCTGACGACCGGCGCCGGCAGCCTGCTCTCCGACGCCTGGCCGATCCGGACGCGCCGTGGCTTCCTGCTCTGGGCGGTTGCGACCGGCGCGTATGTCTTCTCTCTGCGCTACTGGCTGCCGCCGGTACTGCTGGCGATCGAAAGTGAACCGCTGCTGGCGCGCGCGGGCGTCTGCGTGGCGGTGATCGCCCCGGCTGGTGTGTTGATGGGGTTCGCGTTTCCGACCGGCATGCGGCTGGTGCTGGCAAGAGATGCGCGGCCCGCGCCGTGGTTCTGGGGGATCAACGGCGCCGCCGGCGTTCTGGCTTCTGTCATGGCGGTTACGGTCAGCATCGGCTTCGGGATCAGCGCCACGCTCACGGTCGGCGCCGCCTGCTATCTCCTGCTCGCACCGGCCGCGGCCGCGCTGCTCGAATCGGCAGCCGGCAAGAGCCTCGGCATTCACGGAGAAGAGAGGGATGCGAGCCGGCAAGTGAGCGGGTCGCGGTGGACGATTCGCGATCGACAGCCTGACGAGAGCTGACCCGTGCCGGACGCGCCGAGCAGGTGACGCGGATACGCCAGGCGGTTTCGAGCCGGCGGACTCATATCAAGTAAGTCACGGGATCGGCCGGATAATCATCCCGCCCGATCAGCCACGCGATCCCCTGGACGGACTCTGAGGTACGGGCATGGACAGAACGCGGATCATGCGTCACGCTCTGCGGCTCGGATCGCTGTTCAATTTTGTTGCCGCTCTTGTCGTCGCATTGCCATCGTCACTCGGCTCGCTCGTGCGCCTTCCCGTGCCCGTGTCGCCGTTCTATTCGTGGACCCTCGCGGTGCTCATCGCCCTCTTCGGCGGTGCGTATGTCTGGCTTTCGCGACAGGCCGAGGTCGATCGACCGCTCGTTGTCGTGGCCATCGTCGGGAAGTTCGCTGTGTTCGTGGTTGCCGTCGTCTGCCGGGCGATGGGTGCGGTCTCGAACCTGGTGTTGCTGGGGGCCCTCGGCGATCTATTCTTCGGTCTCGTGTTCCTGTGGTGGCTCCTCGGTTCTGCGCGCGAGCGGCCGGCGACTGTTTAGACGGCAGCCCGAGGCGACGCAAGCTCGTGTCGAGCCGGACCCAGCCTGCCACTCGTCTGGTGAAGATGAGTGATTCCGTGTACGACCCTGACAGGAGATGGATGATGCAGCGTCAGCGATTCCTCCCACTGGTCGCGTTCGTGTTGTTGGGCGTGGCGCTCGCGTTCGGGCAACAGCGCGACGCCGGTGACATGTTGGCGCGCATCAGGGCGGAGGGGCAGCAGCGTTCCAGTGCACTCGCGCTGTACCGAACCCTTACCGACGACATCGGCGCGCGGCTGACCGGGTCTCCGGCGCATGTTCAGGCGGCACGCTGGGCGCGCGACCGCTTCGCCGAGTGGGGACTCGCCAACCCGCGCCTCGAGCCGTACGAGTTCGGCCGCGGCTGGCAGCTCGAGCAGGTGACGGTCGCCATGACGGAGCCGCGCTACCTTCCGCTCATCGCCTATCCTGACGCCTGGTCGCCGTCGACGGCCGGAGCCGTCACGGGACGTGTCGTGTATGTCGGCGACAAGACGGCGCCGCAGATCCAGGCGATGGCGGGGCAATTGCGCGGCGCGATCGTGCTCACGCACCTCCCAGTGACCGACTTCGTCCTTCGAGACCGCCCGCAACCCGGCCTCGACGAGAAGGCGGTGGCAACCGGCAACCCGACGCTGCCTGCCGCGCGGAGCACGACGCCGAACAATGAACTGGCAATGCTGCTCCGGCAGGCTGGCGCGGCCGTGGCCTTGCGTCCGAGCGCGTACCGCGATGGGACGGTTGGCGTCACCGGGAACCGCGCGACGTCTCCAGACTCGGTGCCGACGCTCGTCGTTGCCGGAGAACAATACAACGTGATTGCGCGTCTCGCCGCGCAGGGCAAGCCCGTATCGCTGCGCGTCGAGCTGCGGACCCGCTATCTCGAGGACGATCGGAACAGCTACAACGTCCTCGCCGAGATCCCGGGACAGGATCCGATGCTGCGTGATCAAATCGTGCTCGTGGGCGCGCATCTCGACTCGTGGCATACCGCGACCGGCGCCACTGACAATGCCGATGGTGCCGTCGCGGTGATGGAGGCGATGCGCATCCTGCGCGCGCTGGGGACGCCGCCGCGACGGACGATCCGCGTGGCATTGTGGAGCGGCGAGGAGCAGGGGCTGCTCGGCGCCCGCGCCTACGTCGCGGAGCACCTCAAGACGCCTGCCGAGCGGGATCAACTTGCCGTCTACTTCAACGACGATCCCGGCGGCGGCAAGACGCTGGGCTTCTATATGCAGGGAAACAAGGAGGCGAAGGTTCTCTTCGATCGCTGGCTCGAGCCGCTGAAGGATCTCGGCGCGACGCGGAACATCGCTGAAGGGATCAACGCCACCGATCACGTGCCATTCGACGAGCTCGGCCTGCCAGGCTTCAACGTGATCAAGGACTTCGACGGCTACGACGAGCGCACACGCCACACCAACGCCGACTATCCCGAACGGATGAGCGAAGACGAACTGAAGCAGTCGTCCGTCTTCATGGCCACTTTCGCGTGGCAGGCGGCGATGTCGGAAATCAAGGTGCCGCGGACTGCTGCCCGGTAGCGCCACGGTGCGACGTGAACCACGGGCAGGCAGGCTGTGCGCGACGCTCTTCGCGACGTAGTCGACTTCTATACAAAAACCGCGGAAGAGTCCCGGCTGAGCGCTGGCGTCCCTTTGCTCGAGTTCGAGCGAACGAGGGAACTTCTTTCCCGCTTCCTGCCGGCGCCGCCGCTGCGGGTGGTTGATGTTGGTGGAGCAGCCGGCTCGTACGCCTTCTGGCTGGCCGGCCTGGGATACGACGTCCACCTGCTCGATGTGACGCCTCGACTCGTGGACCTGGCGCGGCAGCAGAATGGCGGCGCGACTCATCGCCTCGCGTCGATCGCTGAAGGCGATGCGCGCCGCCTCCCGTTCGAAGACGGATCGGTCGATGCCGTGCTGCTGCTCGGGCCGCTGTACCATTTACCGGAGCGATCGGACCGTCAGGCCGTCCTCAGCGAAACGAAACGGATCCTTCGGCCCGAGGGACTCGCGTTCGCAGCGGGCATTTCGAGGTATGCGGGAGTGCTGGACGGCCTGGTCGTGCACCCGGCGATGGACGACCAGATTGTCACGATGCGGCAGCGCGCCGTCGGCGACGGGCGATATCGGAATGACACTGACAATCTGCGGTATTTCACGACCGCGTACTTCCACCGCCCCGAGGATCTTGCCCGGGAGCTGCGCGACGCAGGTTTCCAGGGCGCGCGCGTGCTCGGCGTCGAGGGTCCGGGATGGCTTCTGGCCGACTTCGACGCACGGTGGGCCGAGCCAGTGACACGAGAACGGATCCTGCAGGTGGCGCGTCTCGTGGAAGAGGAGCCGTCGATTGTCGGTGTGAGCGCGCATCTGCTGGGTATCGCGCGCCGCCCCTGACCCCAGCGCCACCGAGGAGAACCATGCCGAAGCCCGTAGCGCCACCAGCGACCATCGACGAGTACATCGCCGCCTGCGACCGTAGCGTGAGGCCCATCTTGAAAGAGCTCCGCCGGGTGATCCGCGGCGTTGCTCCCCGCGCGGAAGAGGTGATCAGCTACCGGATGCCGGCTTTCAAGCAGAACGGCGTACTGATCTACTTCGCGGCGTTCAAGAATCACATCGGACTGTTTCCACCGGTATCTGGCGACGCGAAGCTCGAGAAGGCCGTCGGCCCGTATCGCGGGCCCAAGGGCAATCTCAAGTTCCCGTTGGATCGGCCCATTCCGTATCCGCTCATTCGAAGCATCGTGCGGCACAAGGTGAAACAGAACCTCGCGAAGGAAGCGCCGAAGGCAACGAAATCCGGCGGAACCACCCGACGCGTTGCCGCGAGATGATTCGCTGGCTGACGCGGGTGCGATCGGCCCTGCGATCCCTCACACTCAGACAACTCGACGCCGATGTCGATCAGGCCGCGGTCATTCCCGTACGGTGGCGTGATGGCGCGCCGCAAGTCTGTCTCATTCGAAACAAGCGCTCGTCAAAGTGGGGCATCCCGAAAGGATTCATCGAAGATGGCGCCGATTGGAGCGAAGCGGCGCTGATCGAGGCGCATGAAGAAGCGGGGCTCGACGGGCGCGTGATCACCGGCGTCATCGGCACCTACGACTACGACAAGGGCCGGCTCACCCTCACCGTGGCCGTCGGCGTGATGGCCGTGGTGAAGGAGCGATCGAAGTGGCCGGAGATGCGCTGGCGCGAGCGCCGGTGGTGTTCGATCGATGAGGCTGGCGCTCTGCTCAGGGGGCGCCCGGTATGGCCTGTGTACGACCGCGTCCGGCCCGAACTCGTCGCTCTCACGTCGAGCTGACGGGCGATTCGCCGCGGGCCAGGCGCACATCCCGGCTCGCGGGCACTCGCAGGGAGCTGATGGTGCAGAGGCATCGATCGACAAGGGCAGTAACAGCGGTTGCGGCGCTCGCGGCGGCGTGTGTTGTCGCCGGGTGCAACCGGTCGCCAGTGCCGCCGGCGGACGAATCTCTCGTCGGCGCCTGGCGCTCGACGGTTCAGTTCAAGACCGGTGCCTTCGCGGCTGTCCAAGACCTGGAGTTCATGTACGTCTTCAACGCGGGTGGGACGCTCACCGAATCGTCAAACTATGACGGAGCGCCGCCGGTGCCGCCGGCCTACGGTGCGTGGCGCGCTGTCGGGCCGCAGGTGTTCGAAGCGCGCTACGAGTTCTTCGTAACCGCGCCGTCGCCGGACGTGGCGAAGAACGGGTGGCTGCCGTCAGGGCGAGGTGTCCTCACAGAACGGATCACGGTCGCGCGCGATGGCCAGACCTTTACGTCGACGATCGCGTACGAGGCGCTCGATGCGAAGGGCAAACGGATCGACGGAGGCGGCGACGGCGAAGCACGCGGAGTCAGAATGGACGTCAGCGGTTTGCGGTAACCAGGAGTCGAACCCAGCCGTTTACGAACGGCTGACCCGCCGGAGCATTCCGGCGCGGACAAGGCTCTGAACCACCTACAATCAGCGGTCTCGCCCCACTGAGACACGTCGACAGATGAAAGCCTGTCGAACTCCTCGAGGTGATGTATGAGACGCGCCATTCTTCCGTTCGTCGTCCTCATCGGAGCGGGCTGCAACGACGACAGCGTCCCGACCGCGCCGTCTGCGTCGTCAATGAGCTTCTTCGTGACGAGTGCGACGAGCACGACGGGCAATCTGGGCGGCCTCGCCGGAGCCGACGCGACATGTCAACGGCTGGCAGCCGTTGTGGGGGAGGGCGGCCGCATCTGGCGTGCCTACCTCAGCGTCGAGCGCGACCCGGCGAACGGCAACCAGCCGACGCACGCTCGCGACCGGATCGGCGCGGGACCGTGGCTCAACGCGAATCGCATGGTCGTCGCCAACAGCGTGGCCGAACTGCACGCCCGCACCGGTGATGCGAGCGTGTTCCTCGACGAGCGAGGCCAGCGCATCAACGGGCAGTGGAGCGGCTCTCCGTCCCCGGTGCAGCACGACATCCTGACCGGCTCGAACGCAGACGGCACGCTGGCCGCGGGCTTGACCTGTGCGGACTGGACATCGGGTTCCGCCGACTTCTCCGCGCAGGTCGGGCACTCCGACGGAATGGGCCCCAATCAGAGCACTGCCGGCACGCTGTCGTCGTGGAATTCGGCACATGCCAACCAGAACTGTGCCGACACGGCGCCGCGTGGTGGCGCCGGCCGCATCTACTGTTTCGCGCGGTAGCTTCGAAAAGTCGAGCGCTCGACGTGGTCGGCGTGTCGCCTGTACGAGGGCGACAAAATCTATCTGGAGCCCGTGAACTCCTGAGCGTTCGGTACCGTCAAAGGTGCCAATGGGCAGCGCCCGTCGCTCCGGGGCCGTTGGCGTGCTGTGCGTCCTGATGGCCGCCGCGGTGTTCGCGCAGGAGGCGGCGCCCGAGCTTCGTGCGGTCCGCGCCGACGTGGCGCCCAAGATGGACGGACTCCTCGACGACGTCGCCTGGTCAGGGCAGCCGGTCGGTTCCGAGAACTGGGTGTCGTACAACCCGCTTCGTGGAGAGCCGGCCGCGATGCGCACCCGCGTCTGGGTCGCCTACGACAACGATGCGATCTATTTCGCGTTCCGTTGCTTCGACCCGGAACCCGGCCGTATCCGAACCACGATCACCCGCCGCGACAATGTGTGGAATGACGACTGGATCGGCGTGAGCCTCGATTCGAGCCGCGCCGGACAGGTCGCGTACCACATGTTCGTCAACCCGAGCGGCATCCAGATGGACGCGCTGCAGACTTCCAGCGGCGAGGACACGGCGCCAGACTGGCAATGGCAGACCGCCGGGAACGTCGACGCCGAGGGCTACACGGTCGAGATGCGCGTGCCGCTTCAGAGCCTGCGCTTCCGCAGCGGCGACAACGTCCGGATGGGCGTGCTGTTCTTTCGTCGCAACAGCCGCACCGGCCTCTCCTGGTCGTGGCCCGAGATGCCGCCCGGCAAATGGGTGTTCGAGTCGCACGTCCCCCTTGTCTTCGACCACCTGCAACAGCCGTTGCTGCTGGAAGTCATCCCCAGCGCCACCGTATCGGGCAGCCAGGCGCGCCCGCGCGGCGCCGGCTGGACGCGAACGAGATCCCAGGCCGACCTTGGCGCCAGCGTGAAATACGGCGTGTCGTCGACCGTCACGCTCGACGCGACCATCAATCCTGATTTCAGTCAGGTCGAGAGCGACGCCTTCCAGGTCGAAGTCAACGAGCGCTTTCCGATCTTCTTCAGCGAGAAGCGGCCGTTCTTCATGGAGGGGCTCGGCATCTTCAACATCGCCGGCACCGGCGGCGATTCGACGATGCGGACGGCGGTGCATACGCGGAAGATCGTCGATCCGAGCGCCGGGGGAAAGCTGACCGGGACCTCGGGCCGGCAGACGTACGGGACGCTGATCGCGGCCGACGAGTCGCCGCTCGGGGATCCGCAACGCTTCTTCGCGATCGGACGCGTGCAGCGGAACTACGGCAACGCCCAGTACCTCGGCGCGCTCGTCACGGACACCGAACATCGAGGCTCGCACAACCGGGTTGCAGTGGGAGACTTCGCGCTGCGGACCAACGATCGCTTCAAGTACAGCGGCGCGTTGATGTATTCGCAGTCACAGGATCTGGCCGGGGCGGACGCCGACGGCATCGGCGCGCATCTCGACTACAACTACAACACCCGCCGTCTGGGCCTGTCGGGCCATCTCGAGCACTTCGATCGCGGCTTCCAGATGGCCACCGCGTTCATGAACCGCGTGGGACTCACGCGCACGTGGCAGTACGGCGAGATCCAGTTCTACCCTGACGCGACGCGTTACGGCTGGCTGAAGCGCGTTGCGCCGTTCTATTGGGGGACCTACGGCAAGGACCGCGTGCAGAACGGGACGGAACCGTACCTGCTCTCAGGCATCCGTTTCAATTTCACGCGCCAGGGCAACCTCCGCCTCGACATGGCCCGTGGCCGCGAGAGTTTTTCAGGGCATCGCTTCGAGACTGGACGCCTCCATGCCGACGGCAACGTCCAGCTCCTCAGATGGCTGAGTCTCAGCGGGTATCTCGAGACCGGTCCCGGCATTTTCTACGACCCGGCCAATCCTGTTGCCGGCACGAATACAAAACGCCGCCTTCGCGTCATCCTGCAGCCGAACGCCAGGCTGACGTACGACGGCGACTATACGTTCGTGAAGTTCGACCAGAACGGCGGACCGCGCCTGGTGAACGTCCACGTGGCGAACCTGCGCAACACCTATCAGTTCACGTCCCGCTTCTTCGTTCGCGGCATCGTCCAGTACGACAGCTCGCAGCATCGCATCCTCGGCGACTTCCTCGCCTCATATGAGCTCGTGCCGGGCACCGTCGTCCATGCCGGCTACGGCACGCTGCTCGAGTCGGACGACGTCCGCCCGTACAAGGCGACGCAACGCGCGCTGTTCTTCAAGGCAAGCTACCTGACGCGATTCTGACATCGGAAGGAGTTAGGAGTTAGGAGTTAGGAGTTAGGAGTTGGGAGTTAGGAGTTAGGAGTAGTTACGGAACGATGACGATCGGCGCGCGCCAGAACGCGACCTTCTGGCCTCCGGGCTCCAGGACGGTGATCTGGCAGTCGTAGCGTCCGGGCGTGAGGCTCGTGAGCGGCACGCTGAAGTTGACGGGCACCGCCTTCGAGCGTTCCTGCAGTCCCTCGGTCACGGTGTAGGGAGGGGTCTCGAATACCTTCTGCTCTCCCACGAAGAAGCTGGCGAAGGCCACCAGCGGCTGGGTCGACGTCGCGGACCGTTCGTATGCCTGAAGGAAGACCTGCAGGTCGCGGCCGCGGCGGAAGACGCGTGTGACGCTCGGCAGGAGCTTTTGGCCGTTGGTCACCAGCGGGTGTGTGTCCAGCCCGGCGCCCTTCACGTTGTAGAGCGCCTCGGCCATCGGCACGCGCTGGCTGCCGAGGACGACGGTACTGATGGGAAGGCGCGTCTCCTCGCGATTGAGGTTCGGGATCGTGAATGCAGTCTGATACGTGCCGATCCGGCCGGTCTCCGCATCGCGCGCGAGCAGCTTGATCACGTACTTTCCGGGGAGCAGCGTAAAGCCCGTCTCATATTGGATGGGCCGCATCGCCAGCTGCGCGGCGGTCTGGTCGTCGAGCCGGATGTCGAGCTTGTCGCGGACGTTCTGCTGCGTGATGCCGAAGTCGTCCTTGACCTCGCCAATGAAGTCGATGAGCGTGCGAGCGGCGCCGCGGCGTCGAGCCAACGCCAGTTCGCTGCCGGGGATCTTCACCGCAACGGGGACGAAGTACTCGGCGCGGTTCAACTGGAAGTAGTTCACCTCCAGTGCAATCGAAATATCCGTCACCGGATCATCGAGCAGCAGCGCATCCTCGAGCTGCCGCTCCTTGTCCGCGTTCGAGAACTTCGCAAACGTCTTGTCCGCGTAGTAGCCCTCGCGATAGGTGAGGGCTGCGTTCCGTCCACCGGTCAGCGTCACGCGGACGCGCCGGAACTTGCCGTCCTCGGCCAGGTTGCTCGTGTAGTACCCCAGCACGTAATAGCTGGTCAGGCTTCGCGCCGCCTGCGCGATCCCGAGCGATAAGTCGTTGAAGTCGAACATCGCGGTGCCACCGGTGTCCTTGGCCAGGGCGTACAACGTGTCCTGCGACCGCTGCAGGTTACCGAGCGTGTTTTCGGCCAGCCGTCCGGTGAACATCCCGAGGCCGCCCGGTGAGGGGCGGCTGGCATCGCCGAGCGGCGCCTGTGCGACGAGCCCGCGCGCGTCGATCGGGTGAATCGCCACGTTGGCCTTGACCGCCGCGTTGATCGTGGCGCGCAGCTGCGCCTGGTTATCGCTGCCATTCAGCCGGAGGCCGCTGCCGAAGTAGATGAGCGCCTTCTGTTCCGGCAACGGCCTCAGCATCGTTACCGCGGTCTGCAGCGCGGCAAGCTGCCGGTCCGTGTTGAAGATGTTGAATTCGGCGTCGTTCTGCCCGAACGCGGTCCCCGGATCGGGATTGTCCGGGATGCCATCGCCGTCGAGGTCATCGCCGTAAATCAGCCGCTGGATGACCTCACGCAGCAGCGGGCGATTGTCGGTGAAGTCCTGCCGGACCCTCACACCGCCTCCGGAGAACACGATGACGGCGATCATCTCGTCGCGCGTCATCTGTGTATCTATGTACTTGAGTGCGTTCGAGTAGGCGCGCGCCTGATCCGGCGGCGGCATCGCCGACAGGTCGAAGTAGAAGACGAGGAGCCGCCGATCCTGGTAGCGAATGTCGCCGGGCCGGGACACCGCAATCTGGCGTTCGGTGACCGGAGCAACGGTGGAAGGCGGCGGTCCCACGGGAGTTGCCGTTGCTTCAGGCGGCTGAACAGCCGTCCCCTCGAGACGCTGGAATTCGACGAACGCGATGTCCTGTGGCTGGCCGTCTTCAGTGACTGCGAAATCGGTTGCCGTCAGCCCCTCGACCGGCCTGCCGTCGCGATCCTTGACGGTCACGGTCTGCACGACCAGTCGGGTGCTGGCTCGGAAGGTGACGCCGCCCGGCGGACGTTCCTGGCGTTGTTGCGCTCGCGTGTCGGCTGATGCGATCACCGCGATCGCCAGACCACACGTCAGCCACCGTTGAACGCGCATGACTCGCATCAGAATCGCAGCCGCAGCGTCGATTGCAGCTTTCGCATCGGGTTGGCACGGGTCGGCGCCCCGAACTGCGGGCTGTCGACCACCGTTTCCACCGTCGAGAACGTGACGCGATTGAGCACGTTGGTCGCGTCGACACGCCAGTCGAGCGTCGCGCGATCGCCGATGGCGAATGTGCGTGAGACACCGGCCGACATCGAGAACTGTGCCGGACCGGTCGCCGAGTTGCGTCCGGCGTTGCCCCATTGTCCTGGTGGCGGCGTCGCAAAGGCAGCGGGGTTCAGGTACCGGCCGTCTGGTTCGTCTTCGAGCGGCGCGCCGGTCGTGGATGCCCGTAGCGTGCCCGTGACGCCGGTGCCGCGGACGGAAGCGAGATAGATCGGCGTGAAGGGAAGACCGCTGCCGGCAATGATCGTGCTCGTGGCGGTCCACCCCTTGAAGAGTGAACCCTTGATTCCGGTGAGAAGGCCGCCACCGCGGGCACCGACGCCAGTCGTGTACTGGAACTGCGCGTTCACCAGATGCCGCTGGTCGAAGTTCGATGGACCACGCTCGGCCTCGAGGTCCTGCCAGTCTTGCGCGATCGCCGCGCCGCTCAGGCTGGCGCCGGTAAAGGCACCGGCGTCATCGGTCGACTTCGACAATGTGTACTGGACCGAAGTGGCCAGGCCGTTACGTAAGCGTCGCCGCAGCTGAAACTGGGCCGCATGACGGGAGGACGAGCCGTCGGACGTCAGGTACGCAAAGCCAATCGGGCACCCGGGGCAGGGATTCGCGGCTCCGGACGGGTACGTGTTCGGCAGGAACTCCTGCATCAGGTTCAATCCGTCTGCGCCAAGGTAGCCGGCCATCACCGTCAGCGACGCAGGCAGGTCGCGCTGCATCGTGAGCTGCCAGTTCTGCGCGCTGCCGATGCGAAAGTCCGGATCGACGGCAAATGTGACAGGGGCGCCACGGTTCGTTGTCAGGAATCCGTTGGCGAGCGTGAGTGGCGCGCCCGCGCTGGTTTCAACCGACAAGGCGTTCGAAAACGGCGGTTGCTGCGCCATCAGCAGCGCCAGCGATTGATAGGTGGCGGTATTGCGGTACAGCCCGTAGCCTCCCCGGACGACCAGCGATGAGCCGGCGACGGGACGCCACGCGACTCCGACGCGCGGCTGCAGGCCGCGCCAGTCGGCGCTGAGGAGCGCCGGCGAAAAGCGCCGGCCGGTGAGCGAGCCAACGGGATCATCGGGCGTGACGATGCTCACCGCCGAGAAATCGGAAGTGACGTCGAGATTCGACATGCGGCTGTCGGCCTCGGTCATAGGTGAGTCGAACTCCCAGCGGACGCCGAGATTGAGTGTCAGCGCCGGCGTGACGCGCCAATCGTCGGTCACATACGCTTCGTACGACAGCCCGCGGAGCTGCTTGTCCGGGTTGCCGACGGTAATCGCTTCGGCGGTGGGCAGTCCGAGCAGGAAGTCGGCAAAGTCGGCTCCGCTGAGCGCGCCTGTCAAGGTGAAGCCTCCGCGTCCGTTCTGCTGCCCGGCCGCGTCGATGCTGGTGCGCCGCAGCCCGCCGCCGGCGCTGATATTGTGGCGGGCGCGATTCCAGAACGCTTCGCCGAGCACGCCATGCGTGATCGCGGCGGTCTCGGCGTACTCCGCATCACTGAGTCCCAGCAGCCCGCTCGAGAAGGCAAGGGCCGGCGGGCCCCAGTTCGCCGGGCTCTGGTCGTTTCCAGCGATTCCCGCAAGCGAGGACACGTTGGTGCGATTCGCGAAGTGCGGCGTGACATTCGTCGTGGCGCGCGTGAATTGGTACCGAAGCCGCGTCGTGAAGAAGGCGGACAACCGGCGGGACCAGACCGCCGTTCCGTCGATGCTTCCCACCACAGACCGGTCGGTGAAGCCGACGAGCGACGTTGACTCGGTGTCGGTTCGTTGAAAGGCAAACGTGCCGGTCAGGGAATTTCGCGTGTTCAGCGCCTGAATGAACCGCGACTGCAGATTGTCCTGACGCGTCGCCGCGAGGAGTGGAGCCTGGTAGTTGTAGCGCTCGCCGGGCGCGACATTGGGCAGCGGATAGTAGGCGAGCAGTGCAAGTGCCGATGGGTTCAGACGCTCGACGGGTATTCGCGCGCCGCTGAAGGGCTGTCCCGTTATCGGGTCGATGATCGAGAGGGGCTGTCCCGACGCGCCGGCTGATGCCGAAAAGTCGCCAGCCCGTTCGCGCAACGATGGAACGAGGCCGGTCCCGGTCGACGCCTGGTGGTCGATTGTCATCTGGTAGCCGACGAAGCTGTTCGGTCCGGTTCGTGTCAGACCGGGAATACGCAACGGGCCACCGAACGTCCCGAGCATCTGCACATCGTTGTAGGACGCTTTCGGCGCGGGCCGCTGCGTGAATGAGTACGGCCGCGCGTCGAAGGCGGAACTGCCGAAGACCACACCGAAGCCGCCGTTGTAGAGCGAACGCCGGTTCGATCGGTTGTTGCCGAACGCCGCCGCCTGCGCGAACGGCGACGCGGCGCCGTTGTTGACGCTGCCGTTGATCAGGAGCCCATCGGCCGCGTCAGCGTCCGTCGGGTTGCCCGGCTCCGCGATCGCAGAGTCGATAGCTGATGGGGGCGTCGCGACCGGCGCGGCCGCCAGAGCAGGTGCCAACGTATCGGGCCGCGCGGACTCGGCGCGAACCGTGGCGAGCGACTGCGTGAGTTGCTCGAAAGAGAGGAGGGTGAGCGCAAACGTCGCCGCAACGGGCGCGGGGGAGACGGCCACGTCCTGCTGCGCGGGGGCGAAGCCGGCCATGGACACCTGGATGGTCCAAAGCCCTTCTTCGAGATCGAGGAAGCGGTAGAGCCCCTGCGCGTCGGTGACCGTGGCGACGCGGCGGTCACCACGAGTAGCGGTGACGATCGCGCCCGGAACCGGAACACGGCCGACGGCAACCTGCCCGGAGTGTTCCGCGGCGACGACCACGCGCTCGCCAAGCGCGGCCGTCAGCAGGAGCGCGCACACGATCGACGGACCCGTGCGCCTTTGCGCACCTCGCACCGGCATGCCGGGTCCACAGAACAGGACCCGGCCTACGGCGCCTTCGAACTCCGCACCGCGCACCGTCGCACCCTCGCAGCTTCGCACCTCCGCACCTGTTAGTCCGGCGTTGGCGGCTCGACGCTGTCGATCACGACGACATCGACCTGACCGCGCGCGGAGTCGAGTTTCAAGCCGAGTTGCTCCTGCAAGGCCGTGAAGATCGTCGGGCCATTTGGATCCACAGGCGGCAGCGGCGGCGCGCCTGGAGGGGGTGCCCCCTGCGGGAGCTGGTCAGGCGTCCACTGCAGGTCGAAGTCAAAGTTGCCGCTCAAGCCGGTCTTGTCCGTCACGACACGCTGCAGCAGGGGAGAAATCGCATTGGCGAACGTAAACATCGGAACGCCGCCGGCCGCGAGCGAGCCAGGACCGAGCCGGATGCCGCACTGCGGACGCTGCCCTGGACCGGCCGGGGCAAACGGCGGCGGACCGCCGCGCCGCGCGGCCGCATTGAGCGCCGCGCAATCGGTCGTGGACGGCTGCATCTTCTCGCCCAGCTTTCCATCCGGCCGCGCCAGCACGAGGTTGTAGATCGGCATCTCGCGCGTCTCGTTGTGCGCGGCGAGCTTGAATCGCTCGGCCAGCAGCGAGCGCATCATCAGCTGCAGCGGTCCTGGAGGACCGCCGGCGCCAATCGGCGACGGCACGATATCGCCTTCCGCCTTGGCATTGATGTCGAACCGATCCGAGTTGAGCCATCCGGGTCCGCCGACGATCTGGAACGGCTGCACCTGATAGGCAAATCGAATCAGCTCGCGGAGCGGCACGTTGGTGGCAATGAAGCGCCCGCCAGGCTGGATGCCGATTCCGATGCGGCCATCGCCCGTCTTGTTCGGCTTGATCGAGGCAACTTCGAAGGACGGATTCGTTTGCCCGGATGTTGGAAGTCCGGGGCCGATGATGAGGCCGGCGAACACGGCGGCGGTAGCTGTCTTGAGCGCGCGACTGGTCATGGTGTGCTCCGCGTCAGTTCGGTGTCGGTCGCTGAACCTTGTCGACGACAAGTACTTCCATCGGGCGATGATCGGGCTGCAGCCGCAATCCAAGCTGCTCCTGTACGGCGGTGAAGATTGGCGGTGCATCCCCGGCTGCGAGCGGATCCGGGGCAAATGTCAGATCGAAATCGTATCGGCCGGTCAGCATCGTGGAATCGATCACGGGTCGGGACGCCGCAAACGACAGCCGTCGCGCAATGGTTTCCAGGTCGACACCGCCCCCGCTCATCGATCCGGTACCAACCCGGAAGCCACACTTCGGGTCGAATGCCGTGGCCGGACCGGCCGTGCCCCTGGCGAGCGCCTCCGCGGCCCGTGCCGTGCAGTCAACGGCTGCCGGTCGCAACCGCTCGCCAAGCCGGCCATCGGCCCGCGCCTTGACGAGCAGATAGACGGACATGTCGCGCGTGTCCGACCGCAGGACGAGCCCGAAGCGATCGGCGAGGAGGCCACGCAGCATCACGAGCATCTGCGGCGGTGCTGGATTGCCCGTGGCGGCGGCGGCAATATCGAACCGCTCGTTGGCCAGCCAGTCGGGCCCGTCGACCAGCTGGTACGGCTGGAGCTGATACGCGCTTCTGATGATCTCGCGCAACGGGTAGTTGACGATGTTGACGCGGCCGCCGGGCAACGCCTGGAACAGCCGTGTCCCATCGTCGGTTGACATGTTCGCCTTCACCGACGCCACCTCGAAGGAGGCTGATGCCGAAGTCCGCTGCGCCGGAGGATCGGCCAGGCGCTGATGAAGTGCCCGGACCATCACGACGCGCTCCGAGGGAGCGAATGTGATTCCGGGGAGCGCTCCGTTCGCCGCCTGATATTCCGTTGCACCGGCGGCGGCAACGACGACAGCGAGCAGCGCGGCAATCACCGCGACGGTCCAACGACGCCGGTCGCTCGAAGCCGGGGCCAGGACGTAGCGAATACGGGTCAGGAGCGAGCCGCCCGTGACCGCAAGCGCGAGTTGCGGCTGTGCCGTGCGCGACGTTTCGAGCTCCGCGAGCGCAGTGGCATACCCCACGCGATCGCTCGAGTACGCGATTGCCAGGTCGTCGCAGCAATGCTCGCGTTCGGCGCGAATCCGGCCCGAGAGCCACCAGACGGCGGGATGATGGCAGAGCAGCGCCTCGCACGCGGTCTGCAGGATGTTGACGGCATAGTCGTGGCGGCGCACGTGGGCGAGCTCATGCGCCAGGATCGCCTCGACCTGCGATGCCGTCAGCCGAGCGATTGCATCAGCCGGCAGCACGACGATGGGATCGTTCCGCCCGAGAAGGGTTGGCGTGTCGACGAAGTCCGCATCGACCACCCGGATGGCACGGCTCACGCCGAATCGCGTCGCGATACGACGCGCGACGGCAGTCCATTGCGAGTCGGGAAGACGGGCCGCCGCTCGATAGACGCGCCTCACACGCCAGAGACCGCCAATCAATCGGACCGACAGGGCGGCGACACCGGCCAGCCAGAACATCACGAGCACGTCGCGAAGCGTCGCTGGCAAGGCGAGACTCCCGGCCGGGGGACGAGACATTCGCGGCGCGATCTCGGGCACCACCGGCTCGATCTCACGCGGAAGGTCCATCCGAATTACTACCCGCCGCGGCGCCTCACGGCTCGGCAGGTGTCGTGGTATCGCCAGAACCACCGACGTCATGACGGGCACGAGAGCGAGCGCCAGCAGCGTGACGCAGCCCACGGCGTAACGCGTGCGGGCGGACGAATAGCGCAGGATGCGCAGGGCAACCGCTGCGGCGATGGCGATCGCTGTGCCCTGCCACAGAAAGTGAACCAGCACCCACCCGAGGCGATCGGCGAACGGCGTCACTTGCGCCCTCCGCGGTGTTTGTCGATCAGCGTCCGGATTTCCGCGAGCTCCTCAGGTGAGGCCCTGCCCGACGAGAGCGCATGCAGCACCAGCGAGGCCGCCGAGCCGTCGAACGCGCGGACGATCAGATCCGTGACCAGCTGCTTCTGCGTCTGCGCCTGCGACATCGCTGCCGTATAGACGTGCGAGCGCTCGGACTGGTCGCGGGTGACCAGCCCCTTGTCGGTCATGATCTGCAGCAGCTTGAGAATCGTCGTGTACGACTCCTGGCGCCCCATCGCGTCCGCCACGTCGCGAACGGTACTGGGGCCACGATTCCAAAGCACGGTGAGGATGCCGAGCTCGGCATCGGTCGGTTTCCGGCGGCGCACCATGAGGCCGATCTTGTACGAACAGTTTCGTAGATGTCAATACGATGGGTTTCGTACTTGGCTCGTGTGGAGAAGGGAGGAAAGGGAGGGGGCGAAGGAAACGGATTCACAACGGAGGAACGGGGAAACGGAGGGCGAATGGAGTTCCAATACCGGTTAATGGAGTGCTTCAGACAGGTTCAGCACCTCCACGCGCTCGTCGGCTGGCGCGTCGAAGAGCAGCGGCTCGCGCCTGGCGCGTTGGCGGCGGAAGCGGCGCACGACCAGGGTGATGGCCAGGACGACGGCGATGAAGACGACGGAACCGCCGATGGAAGTGAGCGCGTCGGCCTGGACTGCCGCCGCTCTGAATCCGAACACGTTCAGCGGGATCAGGTAGATCAGCCATCGCGATCGCATCGCGGCCTGGTCCGGCTCGTGCGCGCATGCGAATGGCACGATGGCCCACCCGAGCAGCAGGCTCTCGATGAGCGCCAGTCCCATCACGAAGTCGAACGCGCCGGCCAGGATTACCGATTGGATGGGCCAGCCCGCCAGCATGGCCGACAGTGCCGTCAGCACCGTGATCGGCACCACCGCGAGGATCAACATCGCCATCCGCGATCCGGACGCAGCCTGGTCCGTGGTCGGGGGGATCGCACGGAACGTCCAGTTGGCATCCAGGTCGGTCGGGATTCGAAATGCGGCGCGCAGACCGAGGGCGATGAAGAACATCATCACGAGCGGCACCGCCAGAAAGGCGGCCGTCGGTTGAGGCGCAATGAGTCCGACGCGCAGGCGGGCGGCCACGACGCCGATTGCCGCAATAGCCGCACCCACCCCGGCGTACGAGACCACGAGGAGCAGGTGCCGGCGGTTGCGGCTCAGGCTCGTGATGGCGAACTCGGCGACGGCCCGGCTCGGCGCGTCCGGGGTCGCGCGAGCCGCCGCCCGCAGCAGCCCTGACAGCACGCCCGGCCGCTGTTGGGCCTGCGACTCGAGCGCACGTCGGGCCATGATCCGCGCGGGCAGCAGGTACAGCGGCAGAGCGATCACGATTGCGCCAACGAGCGCTCCCACGGCGGTGAGCGCCTGCGCAACCAGGACGGTGCGCGGGGAGCCGACGATCAGGCTGTAGAGGGCGGTGAACCACGCTGGTGCCAGCCATTGCACGTTGTCTCCGGCGAGCATGCGCCGCACCAGCAGCGGAATCACGCTCGGGGCGTAGAAGAACACCTCGATCAGGCAGACGATCGCGGCAAACTGCACGAGCGTTGCAAGGCGATCGGCGATGTCGGCGCCAGCGACGACGGCGACAGCGCCGCGCACGACCAGCAGGGTCGCGAACACCATGAGGCATCCGCTCATCGTGGCAATCAGCTGTCCGGCAAGAACCGTCGGCAGGAATCCTTTCCAGCACATTGGGATCCTAAGCTTAGAATTCCACGTGGACAAGTTGTCGCG
>JADMIO010548999.1_pt1 | contig 39714 bp, 36 predicted proteins | sample 8958161 | NCBI WGS metagenome assembly JADMIO01 (sample SAMN16585339, study PRJNA669376) | soil metagenome | isolation source: Crop rotation soil | place: USA: Cullars Rotation, Alabama | collected 2011 | reverse complement strand
ACCGCCGACGAGCCGCCGTCGCCGAGGTTCGGCACCGCCGCGAGCCGGCCGAGCACCGCGACCTTCTGCACGTGGCGGCGGTCGACGGGCAGGAGGTCGTCGTGGTTGGTCAGCAGGACGACGGACTCCTCCGCCGCCCGCCGGGCGAGCGCCCGGTGCTCGGGTGCCGCGAGCACCGACGTCGGCGGCGGCGCGCTCGTGACGAGATCGGCGAACCGCAGCAGCGTGGCCACGACGCGCGTGGCCGGCCGCTCGAGCTCGGCGCGCTCGATCTCGCCCGCGGCGAGCGCGGCCCGCAGCGCGACCGCCCGCTGCTGCGCGAACGGCATCTCGACGTCGAGCCCGGCCCGCACGGACCGCAGCGGATCGCGGAGGCTGAAGATGAAGTCGGTGATGACGAAGCCGTCGAACCCCCACTCGTCGCGCAGCACCTCGGTGAGCAGCGCGTGCGACTGCCCGGCCCACTCGCCGTTCAGCGAGTTGTAGGAGCTCATGACGCTGGCCACGCCCTCGTCGACCACCCGCTTGAAGTGGGGCAGGTAGACCTCGTGGAGCGCGCGAGGCTCCGCGGTGACGTCGACGGTGAACCGCGCGTTCTCCATCGAGTTGCACGCGAAGTGCTTCACGCACGCGAGCACGTGCTCCTGGACCCCGCGAGTGAGCGCCGCGCCCATCTCGCCGAGCAGGTGCGGGTCCTCGCCGTACGTCTCCTGCGCGCGCCCCCATGCGGGATGGCGCAGCAGGTTCACGCACACCCCGCCGAAGAACGTCGCCCCGGCGGCCCGCGCCTCGACGCCGATCACCCGACCGATCTCCTCCTCGAGTGCGCGGTCGAACGTCGCGGCCCGGGCCATGGCCACGGGGAAGCACGTGGCGTTGCCGACGACCACGCCACGCGGCCCGTCGGTGAACGCGATGCCAGGGACCCCCAACCGAACGTTTCGCGCCGCCGGCCACGCATGGCGGTAGTAGCCACCGGTGGTCATGTCGGCGAGCCCGGGCCAGAAGGGCACGTCCCCGTCGAGGAGGTCGATCACCTCGTCGTCGTCGAGCCGCGCGACCAGCGCGCCCGCCTCGCCCGCCGCGTCCGCGCCGTCACGGACGCGCCCGGCGGCGGCCTCGAACTCGGTCATCGGGCGTCGGCTACCGGCGGTTCTTGAAGTACTTCTTGTAGTTCTCGGCCGACGCGGCCAGGGCGGGGTCGGCGTCGAGCTTCGGCTGCATCTTCTCCCAGGCCTCGGCGCGCTTGGCCGGGATGTACTCGGTGGGCCAGTAGCCCTCGTGCGGCCGGTAGCCCTTGAGCACGTTGCGGGCGACGGTGGCCTTGTGCACCTCGTCGACGCCGTCGGCGATGCCCATCGTGGGCGCGGCCGCGTACATCGCCTGGATCGGCGTGAGGTCGGTGGTACCGAGCGACCCGAGGATGTGCAGCGCGTTGTACGACACGTCACGCAGGACCTTGGCCATCGTGTACTTCACCGCGGCGATGTCGGTACGGCACTCCTGCGTGGACGTGTTGTCGATCTTCCACGCGGTCTCGAGGACGAAGAGCCGGAGCATGCGGATCTGCGCGTAGGAGTCGGCGATCTTCTCCTGCACCATCTGGTGCTCGCCGATGATCTTGCCGTGCGACTCGCGACTGAGTGCGCGCTCGCACATCATGTCGAAGGCGAGCTTGCACTGCGCGATGGTGCGCATCGCGTGGTGGATGCGGCCGCCCCCGAGCCGCCGCTGCGCGAGCACCTTGGCGCCGTCCTCGGGCCCGAGGAGGTGGTCGAGCGGGACGCGCACCTCGTTGTAGATGATGTGGTTGTGGTTGCGCGGCTCGGGCTGGATCTCCACACCGGGTGTCTCGCGCGGCACCACGAACATGCCGTTGGTGCACATGACGAAGAGGATGTCGGCGACGCGGCCCGCGCTGGTGAACCACTTCTCACCGTTGATGACCCACTCGTCGCCGTCCTTGACCGCGTGGGTCTTGAACAGGTTGGGATCGGAGCCGCCCTGGGGCTCGGTCATGGAGTACGCGGAGAACATGTCCTGGTTGATGAGCGGCGTCAGCCACCGCGCCTTCTGCTCCTCGGTGCCGTACGCCGCGAGCATCTCCATGTTCCCCGTGTCGGGCGCCGCGGCACCGAACATCTGTGGCGCGGAGCCGTAGCGGCCGATCACCTCGTTGAGGAGGCCGAGCTTGAGCTGGCCGAACCCGGGTCCGCCGAGCTCCTCGTCGAGGAAGATCGCCCACAGCCCCTGGTCCTTCACCTGCTGCTGGAGCGACCGGACGTAGGCCTTCACCACCGGGTCCGGTGAGCGCACCGCGTAGGGGAAGACGTAGTCGAGCGGCTCGACCTCCTCGCGACAGAACTCCTCGACCCAGTCGAGCTTCTTCTGGAACTCCGGTTCGGTGGAGAATTCCCAGGCCATGGTGCCTCCGATGCGGTCGGGTCCGCTCCAGTTCTAGGCCAGCCGGGACGTCCGAGGACAGTCTGCGACGTCCCGGTACGCTCGCCGCCGAGCGATCGACGGGGGACACGCGATGACCGACTCCACACCGCAGCTGCTGGCCGGACGCTACGAGCTGCGGTACCGCGTCGGTGCCTCGGCTGCGACCGAGGTCTTCCTCGCACGCGACCGCGAGCTCGACCGCGACGTCGCGGTCAAGATGCTGACGCCGGACCGCGCGGGCCAGCCGGAGATCGCCGACCGGTTCCGGCGCATGGGCGCCACGGCGGCGCCGCTGCGGGACCCCGGCATCGTCGCGGTGTTCGACGCCGCGGAGTCCGACCGCGGTCCGTTCCTCGTCATGGAGTTCGTCGACGGCGCCAGCCTCGCCGAGACGATGCGCGGCGGACGGCTCACCGTGGACCGGGCCGCCGAGATCGGCGCCGCCGTGGCCACCGCGCTGGGCGCGGCCCATCGCGCCGGCACCGTGCACGGCAGCCTCACCCCGCGCGACGTGCTCATCGCGCGCGACGCCGGCGTCAAGGTCACCGACTTCGGCGCCGCGGCCGCCGGGCTCGCCGGGATCACCGAATCGCCCGTGGAGGCGGCGATCTACGGCTCGCCGGAGCGGCTCCAGGGCGGACCGGCCGACGCGTCCAACGACCTCTACGCGTTGGGGGTGGTCCTCCACGAGGCGGTGACCGGCGCGCCGCCGTTCGGTGGCGCCGACGCGGTCGCCATCACGCGCGACAAGCTCGAACGCTCACCGCTGCCGCCGTCGGCGACCGCCGCGTCGGTACCGCCCGCGTTCGACGCCATCATCGAACGGCTCACCTCGCCCAACGTGGCGCGCCGCTACCACACCGCCGAGGAGGCCGCCGCCGACCTCGAGCGTCTCAGCGCGCCGACGGCGCGCACGGCCACGCTCCCGGTGGTGGTCTCCACCGCGACGGCACTGCCGGTCGAGCCGGCCCGGAAGTCGAACGCCGGGTGGATCGCGGCGGTGGTCATCCTCCTGCTCGCGATCCTCGCCCTCGTGATCTGGCTGCTGGTGCGTGACGACGGCAACAAGGAGAAGGTCACGGTCCCGGCGGTCGTCGGCCAGCCCGTCCTCCAGGCGCAGTCGGCGCTCGACGCCGCCGGCTTCCGGGCGTCGACGGTGAACCAGGCCAACCCGACCATCGAGCCCGGCATCGTGTTCGCACAGTCCCCGCCGGGTCAGTCGCTGGCCAAGAAGGGCTCCGAGGTCAAGCTCAGCGTGAGCACCGGGCCGCCGCCGACGTCGACGACGACCACGACGTCGACCTCGACGACCACCACCAGCACGACCACCAGCACGACGACCACCACACTCCCGCCGTCCACCACCACGCCGACGAGTTAGGGCACGCGGCTCGGGTCGCGGCGCGTGCGCGGCGCGTAGCGTGCGCGCATGGCGTCCCGACCCCGTGAGCACCAACTCCCCGCAACGGCCGTGTCGGGCGCGACGCCCGCAACGCCACCGGCGCGCGAGCCGACCCACGCCGAGCGGGTCCGCACGTTGGTCCACGGGCAGCAGCGCGGGGCGCTGTCGACGGTGGCCGCGGATCCCGCCGGGTACCCGTTCGGCTCGGTCGTGAGCTACGGCCTGACCGACGACGGTGACCCGCTCGTGTTCGTGAGCCTCATGGCCGAGCACACCCAGAACGCGCTGCGCGACCCACGCGCGAGCCTGCTCGTGACCGAACCCGTGCCGGAGGGCGCGGACCCGCTCGCGAGCGGGCGGGTCACCCTGCTGGGGTTGCTCGCGCCGATCGAGGACACCGACGAACGTGACGTCGCGCGTGCGCGCTACCTCGACGCCAACCCGGCCGCGTCGTACTACATCGACTTCGGCGACTTCACGTTCCTGCGCCTGGCCGTCGACCACGTGCGCTACGTCGGCGGGTACGGACGCATGAGCTGGGTCGCGGCATCCGACTACCGCGTCGCGACGCCCGACCCGCTCGTCGACGCGGCCGTCGGCATCATCGAGCACATGAACGCCGACCACGCCGACGCCCAGGTGCTGTTCTGCCGGCACTTCGCGGGGCTCCTCGACACGGAGTCGGCGACCATGTCGGCAGTCGACCGGTACGGCTTCGATCTGGTGGCCGTCGGCGGTGACCGCCGGACCGCGGTCCGCCTCGCCTTCCCGACCGAGTGCACCACCGGCGACGCCGTGCGCGCCGCCATGGTCGCGATGGTGGCCGAGGCCCGGACCGCGACGGCCTGAGCGGCCGATCGCGGGGTGGGCGAGGGGGGACTTGAACCCCCACATCCTTTCGGACACAGGCACCTGAAGCCTGCGCGTCTGCCAATTCCGCCACTCGCCCGAGTGGAGCGCCGAAGGTTAGCAAGCGACAGAAACCACCCATCCGAACGCCGGGGTTGGCCGCGGGCGGCGCCGTACACTCGATCCGATGGGTGTGCAGGGATTCGAGCGCCGGCTCGAACGACTGGTCGAGGGCGCGTTCACGAAGGCGTTCCGCAGCGGGCTCCAGCCCGTGGAGGTGGCGCGCCGCCTGTTGCGCGAGATGGACGCCCGCCGCACGCTCGGCGTGCGCGGCACGGTGGTCCCGAACGACTTCACCGTCGTCCTCTCCACCGAGGACGCGCTCCGCTTCGACGATTACGCCGACGTCCTCGAGAGCGAGCTCGAGACCGAGGCGCGCGAGCACGCCCGCGCCGAGGCGTACCACTTCATCGGCCCCGTGGCGGTGCGGCTGGTGGAGGACCCGGAGCTGCGCCGGGGCGATCTCGAGATCGAGTCGTCCCTGAAGGAGGGCGCGGGCGGGCGCGTGGGCGCCTTGGTGCTCACCGACGGCACCCGACTCCCCCTGACCGACGCGATCTTCTCCATCGGACGGCTCCCGGACTGCGACCTGACGATCGACGATGCCCTCGCGTCGCGCCGCCACGCCGAGATCCGGCCCGAGCCCGACGGCTACCGCCTCGTGGATCTCGGCTCCCTCAACGGCACCACCGTCAACGGCACGAAGGTGTCCGAACACCTGCTCGCCGACGGCGACCTCGTCGGCATCGCGGCCGTCGCGATCCGGTTCGAGGCGTCGTAGGCGCCACCCGTGGACTCCGGTGCCCTCACCATCCTCGAGTACTGCTTCCTCGCGCTCGTCTACCTGTTCCTCTTCCGGGTCGTGCGCACCGTGCTCGCCGAGCTGCGGCCCGGCCGCATCCCTGTCCCCGCGGCAGCGATGCCCGACGCCGCGCCGGTGGCGGCGGCGGCGCCCTCGCGCCGCGAGCGGGGCGGCAAGCGGTGGGAGCTCGTGATCGTCGATCCGCCGAACCGGGCCGGTGAGGCGTTCACGCTCGGCGAGGAGCTGTCGGTCGGCCGGGGCGCGGGGTGCGCGGTCGTGCTCGCGGACGACACCTTCGTGTCGACGGTGCACGCGCGCATCTTCATGCGCGGCCACGATCCCTACGTCGAGGATCTCGGCTCCACCAACGGCACGCTCCTGAACGGCGAGACGGTCGTCGAGCCGGTCCGCCTCCGGCCCGGCGACCGTGTGCAGTTCGGGCAGACGGTCATGGAGCTCGTGAAGTGACGCGTTGCGAGCCGGCGACCGCCGTCGGGACCACCGGATGAGGATCGTCTCGGGCGCGTCCACCGACACGGGTCAGGTACGCGAGGGCAACGAGGACTCGTACCTCGTCGACCGCCGCCTCGATCTCTTCGCGGTGGCCGACGGCATGGGCGGACACCGCGCCGGCGAGATCGCCAGCGCCACCGCGCTCGACGGGCTGCGCCTCGCGGTCGACGAAGGGACGACGGTCGCCGACGCGGTCGGCCGGGCGAACACGGCGGTGTGGGACAAGGCCGCGGGGGACACCGAGCTCGCGGGCATGGGCACCACGCTCACCGCGGCAGTGTTCGACGACGGCACCCTCACGATCGCCCACGTCGGCGACTCCCGCGCCTACCTGCTGCGCGGTGATCGACTCGAACGGCTCACCACCGACCACAGCCTCGTCGAGGAGCTGATCCGCGACGGCAAGCTCACCGAGGAGCAGGCCGCGGTCCACCCGCAGCGCTCGATCATCACGCGCGCGCTCGGCGTCGACTCCTCGGTCGAGGTCGACGTGTACTCGCTGGTCCTGCAGGGCGGCGACCGCGTGATCCTGTGCTCCGACGGACTGACCTCGATGGTCCGGCCCGCGGCGATCGGCACGATCCTGCGCGAGCACCCGGACCCGACGGCCGCGGCGAACGCGCTCGTCGACGCCGCGAACGCGGCCGGCGGCGAGGACAACATCACGGTCGTGGTCCTCGACGCGCACGCCGAGGCCAAGGACCCGCTCCCGAGCTCGGTGGCCGCCGCGATCCGCCCGCGCGCACCGGGCACGCCCGCGCCGCCGGTGGAGGTCGTGGAGCCGACGGCCGTCGGCGTCGTGACCACCACCACGAGCATGGACGCCGCGGCGCCCGAGCCGCAGGCGCCCGCACCGCCGCGCGACACCGCGCGCTACCGCGAGCCCGCGCGCGCCCGTCGCGGGTGGCGGGCGGTGGGTCGCGTGCTCGCGTTCGTCGTGCCGATCCTCGTGATCGTCGGCGTCGGCATCGCCGCGATCGGTTGGTACGCGCGCAACTCGTACTTCGTCGGGTTCGAGCAGGGTCGGGTCGTCGTCTACCAGGGGCGGCCCGGTGGCGTGCTCCTGTGGGACCCCACCGTGGTGAAGCGCACGACGCTGCAACGCGCCCGGCTCCAGGACGACTTCCGCCAGAGCGTCAGCGAGCAGAAGGAGTTCGGTTCGAAGGCCGCGGCGCTCGCCTTCGTCGCCCGCGCCCGAGCGCAGCAGACGCCGACCACGACCACCACCGCCTCGACGACGACCACCACGGCGCCGGTGGCGGGCGTCACCACGACGTCGGTGACCGCCGCGCCGTGACCGCGCCCGTCCGGGCGCGCTCGGCCCTCGCCCGCTACCGCCGGAACCGCGAGCTCAGCCTCGGGCTGCTCGCGATCATCATCACCGGATCCGGGTACGTGCTCCTCGGGCTCTCGAAGGCACCGGCGATCCCCGGGGGGACGCTGGCGCTGTTCGGGGTGCTCGTCGGGCTGTTCGGCGCCGCGCACGTCGCCGTGCGCCGGCTCGCGCCGCGCGCGGACGCGACGCTGCTCCCACTCGTGAGCCTGCTGCTCGGCATCGGGTTCGTCATGCTCACGCGCCTGGACCTGCACCCCGACCGTGACGCGCACGGCACGCCCATCTACGTCGCACCGACGCAGGCGGTGTGGATCGCGGTGGGCATCGCGGTGTTCGTGCTCACGCTCGCGTTCGTCCGCAACGCGCGATCGCTCAGCCGGTACAAGTACACGTTCCTGCTCCTCGGCGTGGGTGCGCTGCTGCTCCCGCTCGTCCCCGGCCTCGGCGCCACCATCAACGGGGCGCGGCTCTGGATCCGGATCGGTGGCTTCACGATCCAGCCGGGCGAGATCGCCAAGGTCCTGCTCGTGATCTTCTTCGCCGCGTACCTGGTGGAGAAGCGGGAGCTGCTGAGCTCGGGCAGCCGGCGAATCGGGCGGATGCACCTGCCGGACCCGAAGCACCTCGGACCGCTGCTCGTCCCGTGGGCGCTCTCGATCCTCATCATGGTGCAGCAGAAGGACCTCGGCTCGTCCCTGCTCTTCTTCGCGGTGTTCATGGCGATGCTCTACATCGCGACCCAACGCTCCGCGTACGTGATCGTCGGTGGAATGCTCTTCGCCGGTGCGGTGGTGGTGACCTACCAGCTGTTCGCGCACGTGCAGGACCGGGTGACGATCTGGCTGAACCCGTGGCAGGACGTGCACGACCGCGGCTTCCAGATCACGCAGAGCCTCTTCGCGTTCGGGAGCGGCGGGTTCACCGGCAAGGGCATCGGACGCGGGATCCCGTTCCAGATCCCGGTGCACAACACCGACTTCATCTTCGCGGCGATCGGCGAGGAGCTCGGGCTGATCGGGACGGTCGCGGTCGTCGGCGCGTTCCTGCTCCTCGTGGGCAGCGCGTTCCGCATCGCGATCCAGGCGTCGCGTCCGTTCACCCAGCTCTTCGCCGCCGGGCTCGCGACCAGCCTCGGCGTGCAGACCTTCGTGATCATCGGCGGCATCACGCGCGTCATCCCGCTCACGGGCGTCACGCTGCCGTTCGTGTCCTACGGCGGTTCGTCGCTGATCGCGAGCTTCGTGATCCTCGCCCTGCTGCTGCGCATCTCCGACGAGTCGGCCGCCGAGGAGGAGCGCGTCGTCGAGGACGCGCAACGCCTGCAGGCCATCGAGGCGGCGCACGCATGAACGCAGCGATCGCGCTGAGGGTCGCATCGTGAACGTCGGGATCCGGCGCGTCGCGTACGGCGTGGTCGTCCTGCTGCTGGTGCTCGTCGGTCAGCTGACCTGGCTCCAGGTGGTCGACGCCAAGAAGCTCGCCGACAACGGCAACAACCCCCGCCACCTCTTCGAGCAGTTCAACTCGCCGCGCGGCAAGATCATCAGCGCCGACGGCACGGTGCTGGCCCGTTCCGTCAACGTGAAGGACGAGTACGGGAAGCAGCGGGTGTATCCGCTCAAGGATCTGATGGCCCAGATCGTGGGCTACCAATCGATCACCGTCGGCAGCACCGGCCTCGAGTCCACCTACAACGACGTGCTGCTCGGCAAGGGCCGGTCCACCATCGGGTTGCAGGACGTCGTCGACTTCCTGAAGGGCAAGAAGCGTGTGGGCAACCTCGTCACCAGCCTGCGCGTCGACGCGCAGAACAAGGCGAAGGAGCTCCTCGGGAACCAGAAGGGCTCGGTCGTGGTCATCGAGCCGGCCACCGGGAAGATCGTGGCGATGTACTCGAACCCCAGCTTCGACCCGACGCCGCTCGCGAGTCACAACCCGAAGGTCGTGCAGGCGTACTTCGACCTGCTCACCGCCGATCCGGACAAGCCCAACCTGCCGCGCGCGTACCGCGAGATCTACCCCCCGGGCTCCACGTTCAAGACGGTCACCACCACCGCGTCGATCGACAACATCCCGGGCGTCACCACGACGACGTTCCCGACGGGCACGTCGTTCCTGCCACCGCAGGCCGGCCGCTCGATCAGCAACTTCGGCGGCGAGCGTTGCGGCGGCACGCTCGAGCAGTCGTTCATCGTCTCCTGCAACATCACGTTCGCCCGGCTGGGGCTCCAGCTCGGCGAGAAGTTCCCCCCGGCGATGAGCCAGTTCGGCATCTACGCGTCGCCACCGCTCGACGTCGCGCCGGGTGCGGTCGCGAGCACCGGTCCCCCGGCGGGAACGTTCGAGAACAACAAGCCGGAGTTCGCGCTCGCGGGGATCGGTCAGGGCAACGTCGCCACCACCCCGTTGCAGATGGCGCTCGTGGCCGCGGGGATCGCGAACAAGGGCGTGATCATGCAGCCGCACGTCGGCGACCACGTCACCGACGACGCGGGCAAGCCGCTCGAGACGATCGCGTCGAAGGAGTGGAGGCGCGCGACGTCGGAGGCGACCGCGGCCCAGGTGCGCGACTACATGATCCAGGTGGTGAACAGGGGCCAGGGCACCGGCACCGCGGCCCGGCTCCCGGGGATCACCGTCGCGGGCAAGACCGGGACCGCGCAGACCACCGAGGGCGCGGCGCCGCACGCGTGGTTCGTGGCATTTGCCCCGGCCGAGGCGCCGCAGTACGCGGTCTCGGTGATCGTGGAGCACGGCGGCAATCTCTCGAGCGAGGCGACCGGCGGTCGCGTCGCCGCCCCGATCGCGCGGGACATGTTGCAGTTCCTGCTGTCCACGCCGCTGCGGTGACGTCGTCTCCGCTCACGGCGCTCGGGCCGGGCTGCTCACCCGCGCGGCAACCCGGAATCCCCACGACCGACAGGTAGCGTGACCTCACCGCATGGCTGATCCCACCGTGTACGCCGACCGCTACGAGATCATCCGTGAGATCGCTCGCGGCGGGATGGCGAACGTCTACCTCGCGCAGGACCGCAAGCTCGACCGTCCGGTGGCGCTGAAGGTCCTCCCCGCCGAGCTGTCGCGCGACTCCACCTTCGTCGAGCGCTTCCGCCTGGAGGCGCAGGCGGCTGCGAGCCTCAACGACCCCACGATCGTCGCGGTCTACGACTGGGGCCAGGAGCAGGAGACCTCCTTCATCGTGATGGAGTACGTGGAGGGCCACACCCTCCGCGACGTCATCAGCCAGGGCCCGATGGAACCGGTCGCGGCGGCGAAGATCGCGGCCGACATCGCCAAGGCGCTCGCCGCGGCGCACCGCGCCGGCGTCGTGCACCGCGACATCAAGCCCGGCAACGTCCTCCTCACCCCGAGCGGCGAGGTCAAGGTCGCCGACTTCGGGATCGCCCGGGCCAACGGCGCCGGCGACGGCCTCACCCGCACCGGCGCGGTGATGGGCACGGCCACCTACTTCTCCCCGGAGCAGGCCCAGGGCCTCGCGGTCGACGCCCGCTCGGACATCTACTCCCTCGGCGTCGTGCTCTACGAGATGCTCACCGGCGTCGTGCCCTTCGCGGGCGACAGCGCGGTGTCGGTCGCCTACCTCCACGTCCGTGAGCCCGTGGTCGCGCCGTCACGCCGCCGGCCCGGCGTGCCCCCGGCGATCGAGTCGATCGTGCTCACCTGCCTCGCCAAGGACCCGGCGGGCCGGTACCAGTCGGCCGACCAGCTGCGCACCGACCTCATGCGCTTCACGCGCGGCCAGGCCCCCGTCGGTGGTCCGGCCACGGCCGCGGTGGCCGCGGCCACGGGCGACCAGACCGTCGCGATGGCGCGCACGTCGGTCGCGCCGGTGGTGGCGGGCGGCGGCGCGACCACGCTGCCGCCGAAACGCAACCGCGGGCCGGTCGCGCTCGTGGTCGCGGTCCTGGTCGTGCTGATCGCGCTGATCGCGTTCCTGCTCGTCCAGGTCTTCCGGGACGACGGGAAGGACGTCAAGACCGTCGCCGTGCGCAGCGTCGTCGGCCAGCAGGTCGTCCCGGCCACCCAGACCCTCGAGGGCCAAGGCTTCAAGGTGAAGATCGTCCGCGAGTCCAACACCCGCCCGAAGGGCGAGGTGTTCGCGCAGGATCCCCAGGAGGGTGAGCTCAAGCCGAAGGGCACGACCGTGACGTTGTCGGTCTCCTCCGGCGGGATCCAGGTGCGAATCCCGAAGGTCGCCGGGCTCACCAGCGAGGCCGCGATCAAACGGCTCGAGGACCTGCAGTTCCAGGTGAACACCATCGCCGAGCAGAGCGACACCGTGCCCGTCAACATCGTGATCCGCACGTCGCCCCCGGCCGGCAAGCGCGTCGATCCCAACAGCGTGGTCACGATCGTGGTCTCCCAGGGCCCGGCCCCGGTCGCGATCCCGGACGTGAGCGGGCTGAGCCAGGTGGACGCCACCCAGGTGCTCGCGAACGCCGGCTTCCGCGTGGCCGCGACCACCGAGCCGTCGTCGACCGTCCCGAACGGTCAGGTCATCCGCACCCAGCCGGGCGCCGGCACCCCCGCGGCGAAGGACTCCACCGTCACGCTCGTGATCTCGTCGGGCCCGCGACAGGCGACGGTGCCCGACGTCGTCGGCCAGAGCCAGTCGTCGGCCACGAGCACGCTGGAGGGCGACGGCTTCAAGGTCGAGGTCGTCGTGGTCACGAGCCCGGGCAGCGCGGGGCGGGTGATCAGCCAGAATCCCACCGGCGGGAGTCGCGCCAACGCGGGATCGACGGTCACCATCACCGTCGGCGCCGCCGCGACCACGACGTCGTCCTCCTCGACGACGACCACGACCACCCTCGGCCCCTGACCCCACCTGCCGTGGCCCGCGCCGCGCCGCTGGCGGTCTGGTACGGCGACCACGGTCGCCACGACCTGCCCTGGCGCGCCACGCGCGACCGCTGGGCGGTGCTGGTCTCCGAGGTGATGCTCCAGCAGACGCAGGTCGCGCGCGTGCTCGTGGCGTGGCCGGACTTCATGGCGCGCTTCCCGACCCCCGAGGCGACGGCGGCCGCGCCGCTCGGTGACGTCATCGCGGCGTGGGACCGCCTCGGCTACCCGCGGCGGGCGCGCCGACTGTGGGAGGCGGCCCACGTGATCGCGGCCGAGGGGTGGCCCGCCGACCTCGCGTCGTTGCCCGGTGTCGGCCGCTACACCGCCGCCGCGATCCGCGCGCAGGTCGACGACGTCGACGTGCCGGCCATCGAGGTCAACGTGCGCCGCGTGGTGCAGCGGGTGGAGGGGCACCTGCTCGGCGAGGTCGCGGCGGAGCGGGCGAGCATCCGGGTGGGCCGCGAGCTCGAGGGTCGCGACCGCCTGCTCGCGCTCATGGACCTCGGCGCCACGGTCTGCACACCCCGCGCGCCGCGGTGCCCCGAGTGTCCGATCCGGCGTCGCTGCGCCACCCACGGGGTGCTCGACGGCGAGGTCCGCGTCCGCCAGCCCGCGTTCGCGGGATCGTTCCGCCAGCGGCGCGGCATCGTCATGGCCCGCCTGCGCGCCGGCGACGCGGTACCGGTGCGCGAGCTCGACGCCGACGCGCTCGCATCGCTCGTGACCGACGGTCTCGCCGTCGTCGACGGCCCCACGGCCCGACTGCCCTGACGCGCGTCGTCAGACGAACGCGAGGAAGTTCCGCAAGAGGTCGTGGCCGCTGGCGGTGAGGACCGCCTCGGGGTGGAACTGCACGCCGTGGATCGGCAGGTCGCGGTGGCGCAGTCCCATGACGATGCCGTCGACCGTGGTCGCGGTCACCTCGAGGCAGTCGGGCACGGTGGCGGCGTCGACCACGAGCGAGTGGTAGCGCGTGGCGGTGAACGGCGAGTCGATCCCGGCGAAGACCCCGGTGCCGGTGTGGGAGACCTCCGACGTCTTCCCGTGCATCACCCGCTCCGCGCGCACGACCTCGCCGCCGTAGCGCGCGCCGATGCACTGGTGGCCGAGGCACACGCCCAGCACCGGGACCCCTGCCTCGCCGAAGGCGCCGATCGCGTCCATCGACACGCCCGCGTCCTCGGGTCGGCCGGGGCCGGGCGACACGAGCACCGCGTCCGGCGACCGCGCGCGCAGCTCGTCGAGCGACAGGGCGTCGTGGCGGTGCACCTCCGGCTCGGCACCGAGCTCACCGAGGTACTGCACGAGGTTGTAGACGAACGAGTCGTAGTTGTCGATCACGAGGACCCGGGCGCCCATCGGCGCCGACGGTACCGGAACCGACGTCACCGGCTCCGGCCGATAACGTTGCCGACCGTGCCGCAGACGAAGACCAAGCGCCGGACGACCACGCCGCCGAAGCCGAAGACGGCCCCGCCGAGCAAGCTCTGGGTCCCGGCCCTGATGTTCTCGCTGCTCTTCCTCGGGGTGCTCGTGATCGTCACCAACTACTTCGGCCTGCTCATCGGCGGCGAGAACAACGCGTTCCTGCTGATCGGCATCGCCTACGTCACGGGCGGGTTCATCGTCGCCACGATGCTGCGCTGAGCGGCCCGGCCACGCTGCGCGCACGCCGGACACGCCCGGCGACGGAATGACAGGGGTGTGCTTCCCCACAGGATGGGGACAACCCTGTGGACAACGCGGCGGTCCCACTCGGCCGCGGGCGCGTTGACCCCGCCCGGTTCGGCCCCGTACTTTACGGCGTTCACCTGCTCGGAACCTGGGGGACCATGAGCGCGCGAGCACCACGGCTGTCACGCGACGCGATCCTCGAGGCCGCACGGACGATGATCGTCGCCGAGGGGATCGCCGCCTTCTCCCTGCGGCGCCTCGCGGCTCGGTTGGGGGTGACCGCGCCGTCCCTGTACCGGTGCTTCGACTCGAAGGACGCGATCGTCGCCGCCATCGCCGAGACGGCGTTCGAGCAGCTCATCGACGCGATCGACGATGCCGCGGCCGGCCACGACGACCCGATCGGACGGATCAAGGCACAGAGCGTCGCCTACGTCGAGTGCGCGGTTGCCAACCCCGAACTCTTCGCGGTGATGTTCTCCTACCGCCCGCCGTGGACCGACACCCCCGACGCCCCGGAGCTCCCGCTCGCGTCGAAGGCGTGGGAGCTGGCGTCGGTCGCGGTGGCGGAGGCGACGGCGACGGGCCGCCTGCGCGAGCCCGATCCGGTGCTGGCCGCGCTCACCATCTGGTCCGCCGTGCACGGCGTCGCCACGTTGCTGACCGTCGGCGCACCGGAAGCCCGGGCGCTCGACCGCACACTGGTGACGTCGGTCGTCGACGCCGTGGTGGACGGGCTCGCGGCGCGCGAGCCGCACGCGTAGCCGGACGCCGGCCGGCCGTCGAGCTCCGTCAGCGACCGCTCGACCGGACCGGGCGCACCGACGCGGACGAGCCGGCGACCAGCACGGCCAGCTCGGCGACTGCCGGCACCGGTTCGTCGTCGGTGGTGTCGACGCGTACGAGCGGCCACGGGCCCGGCGGTGGCTCGTACACGCTCCGGTCGAACGCGGGGTGGGCCATGCGCTCGGCGAACAGGTCGTCGGCGTGCGCCGGGTGTCGCAGGGGCGCCCGCGCCCGGTAGCGGGACAGCGCGACTTCGGGATCGACGTCGCACCAGACCAGGCGGACGTGGGCCCGCTGCGCGAGTCGCTCGAACTCGCCGGCCGCGTGCTCCTGATGGAACGCCGCCTCGATCACCAGGCTCACGCCGGCAGCGGTGAGGTTCGCCGCGGTCGACCAGAAGGCGGCGAACGCGGCGGCGGAGAAGCGGCGGACCTCCGCGGGGTCGACCGAGCGCGCGGTGACGTGCATGCCCTCCTTGATCTCGTCGCGCACCAGGACCGGCACGAAGAGCGCGGCGGCGAGCCGGCGGGCGAGCGTGGTCTTGCCCGCGCCAGGGATCCCTCCCACCGCGATCACGAACGGCCGCGTGTCCGGCACGGATCGGACGGTAGCGGGCGGTCCCGGCGCGGCGGGCGACCCCCCGACCCGGGTCAGTGCGACGCGTCGACGCCGAGGAGGGTCATGTCCTCACGGCAGTGACGGGGCGCGTCGGGCGCGTCGGCGTCGGGGGAGCCGGTCATCGTGACCTCGGTCCCGCACACCATGCACCGGTAGCGCAGGTCGACGGGCTCGACCTTGGTCATGTCCGGCTCGTCGGGCGGCGGCGGCGCCATCATCGTGCGCACGATCTTCACCGCGAGCAGGTACAGCAGCAGCGCCGCCGTCACCGCGATGGGGATCGCCACCCAGAGCGGCATGCGTCAGCCCAGACGCTCGATGATGGTGGCGTTCGCCATGCCGCCACCCTCGCACATGGTCTGGAGCCCCCAGCGGCCGCCCGTGCGCTCGAGCTCGTTGAGGAGCGTGGTCATGAGCCGACCGCCGGAGCACCCGAGCGGGTGCCCGAGGGCGATGGCACCGCCGTTGACGTTCACCTTCGCCATGTCCGGGTGGTGCTCCTTCTCCCAGGACAGGACCACCGGCGCGAACGCCTCGTTGATCTCGATGAGGTCCATCTGGTCGATGGTCATGCCGGCGCGCTCGAGCACCTTGGCGGTCGCGGGGATCGGGCCGGTGAGCATCATCACCGGGTCCACCCCGGCGAGGGCGAAGGTGTGGAACCGCGCCCGGGGGGTGAGGCCGAGCTCGACGGCCTTCTCCTCGCTCATCACGAGCATCGCGGCCGAGCCGTCGGTGATCTGGCTGGAGTTCCCGGCGGTGATCACGCCGTCGGGCTTGAAGGCGGGCTTCAGCTTGCCGAGCGTCTCCATCGACGAGTCGGGGCGGATGCCCTCGTCGTCGGTCATCAGCATGGTGCCGTCGTCGGTGCTCACCTCGATCGGCACGATCTCCCGCTCGAAGCGACCCTCGGATCGCGCGGCCGCGGCGCGGTGGTGGGACTGCACCGAGAACCGGTCGTTGTCCTCGCGGCTGATGTTCCACTTCTCGGCGATCAGCTCGGCCGAGATGCCCTGCGGGACGAGGTTCGGGTAGCGCTCGAGCATCTTCGGTCCGAACGGCATCGAACCCTGGAGGAACGACGCGCCCATCGGCACCCGGCTCATGTTCTCGACGCCCGCCGCGATGACGACGTCGTAGGCGCCGGCCATCACGCCCTGCGCCGCGAAGTGGGCGGCCTGCTGGCTCGACCCGCACTGGCGGTCGACCGTCGTGCCGACGGTGTTCTCGGGGAAGCCGGCGGCGAGCGCGGCGTTCCGACCGACGTTGACCGCCTGGTCGCCGACCTGCATGACGCAGCCCATGATCACGTCCTCGACGAGGGCGGGGTCGATGCCGGTGCGCTCGACCAGCGCGCGCAGCGTGTGCGCGGCGAGGTCCACCGGGTGGGTGCCGGCGAGCTTGCCGTTGCGGCGACCGAGCGGGGTGCGGACTGCGTCGACGATGACGGCGGTGGGCATGGCGGACTCCTGAGCCGATTGGCGAGACGGCGGAAGTGTACGGACACCCGTGGAACCCGACCCAGCCGGTCGGTGTTCCCTCTGCCACAATCACGCCCGTGCGGGACATGGACAAGGCCCTCGGCGACGGCGGGATGCCGCTGCTCGGCCAGCTCGGGGTCGACTTCCGGCGCTACGGCGAGGGCTGGGTCGAGGCGTCGTGGGCGCCGACCGAGTCGGCCTGCAACCCGGTGGGTGCGGTGCACGGTGGCGTCTACGCCGTGATCCACGACGCGGCGATGAACTTCGCCACCAACAGCGCGCTCGAGCGGGGCGAGAGCGGCGCCACCGTCTCGATCACCTACTCCACCATGCGGGGGGCCAGGGCCGGCGAGGAGCTCGCGGTGCGGGGCGAGGTGGTGCGGTTGGCGCGACAGATCGCGTACCTGCAGACCGCGATCACCAACGCGGAGGGCCACGTCGTGTCCACCGCCACCGGCACGTTCATCCTCCGGCGCAGGGAGTCGACGTGAGGACCGGCGCGTCGGCGTGAGCGACGCTCGTGTCCGGCCCTGGACCCGGCGCTTCCGCTACGGATGGATCGTCGAGGGCGGCCTCGGAGTCGTGATCTACTTCCTGTACGACGACGTCCGCGAGCGCGTCTCGGGCTCGGCCCACCTCGCGCTCGCGAACGCGCGCGACCTGATCCGCTGGGAGCAGGCCCTCGGGCTCTACCAGGAGCTGCGCATCCAGCGGGCATTCATCGACTGGGGCCCGTTCCTGTCGTTCTGGAACATCTACTACGGGACGATCCACTTCGTGATGCCGGTCGTCGCGCTCGTGCTGCTGTGGCGGCGCGCACCGCAGCGCTACCTCGTGTGGCGCAACACGCTGCTCGTCATGCTGGTCATCGGGCTCGTGCTGTTCTGGGCCTACCCGCTGATGCCGCCGCGCCTCATGACGCAGCGGGGGTTCGTGGACACCGCGGCGCGGTTCTTCAACTTCGGGCCCCAACAACGGGTCGTGCTCGTGCACGGCGTCCCCACCGCGGCGTCCACGGCCGCGTTCGGCAACCTCTTCGCGGCGATGCCGTCGTTCCACGCCGGGTGGTCGATGTGGTCGGCCCTCGCGATGCTGCCGATCCTGCGCTCCCGGTGGACCAAGGCCCTGGTCCTGCTCGATCCGCTGCTCACCACCTTCGCGATCGTCGTGACCGCGAACCACTGGATCCTCGACGCCGTCGGCGGTTGGGCGGTCCTCGCGGTGTCGTGGGCGCTCGTCACCACCTACGAGCGGTGGCGGGCCCGGCGGGTCGACGCCACCCCCCGCGCCGACCCGACGCGCGTCCCCGTTCAGGCGTAGGTCCGCACCAGCGCGAGGACTGCGTCGGCGTCGGGGCCGACCGCCTCCAACGCAGTGGCCGCCGGGTCGACGCGGCGACCGGCCACCCGGCAGAGGTCGGCGCCCGGCCCGCGGACGAGCGTCGACGGCTCGTCGTCGAGGCCGAAGCGCCACGACGCACCCGACGGTGCCACGAGGTCGAACCCGACCGCGCCCTGCAGCTCCTTCCCGGCCTGCGCGAACGCGTAGGGCAGCGTCCGCCACGCGAGCCGGGCCACGTGCCGGAGCCGGTCGGTCGGGACGAGCGGCCGGTCGAGCGCCGCGGCCGCGTCGGTGGTGTGGATCCAGCACTCGGCGAGGCGGGTGGCGGCCAGCGTCCGCGCGCTGAGCCGCCCGACGACCCACTGCAGGCGCGCGCTCGGATCGGTCGCGGCGAGCAGCTCGCGGAGCGCGGTCGCCGACGCCCGCCACTGCGCGCCGACCTCGGCGCCGGCGGGACCCCGCGCGTCCTCGACCGATGCCGCGGCCGCGGCGTCGACCGCGTCGTCGCCGGTGCGCATGAACGTCTCGATCGACGCGTCGAGATCGCCCCGCAGGCTCGCGAGGGCGAGCTCGTCCGTCTGGTGCAGGTGCAGGACGACGTCGGCGACGTCCCAGCCCGCGCACGGCGACGCCGCGGCCCAGCCCGCAGGCGCCAGCCCTTCGAGCAACGACCAGAGCTCGGCGTGCTGCGCACCGAGGTCGTCGACGATCTCCTGCAACCGGGTCCCCTCAGGCCGCGAGCGCCTCCACCGCGAACGCCGTGAAGCGTTCGGCGTCGAACCGTACGTCGAAACCGTCGGCGTCGTGGGCAATGTCGAGCGCCGGGCAGAACCAGCCGACGCCACCGACGATGAAGTACGGCGACCCGACCACGCCGCGCCGCCGGCCCTCCTCGTACTCCGCCCGGACCGGCGACGGGTCGTCCAGATCGGCGGTGATCCCGTGGGTCTGGGCGATGGCGGCCAGCACGCCGGGCTCCGAGACGTCGACCCCACCTTCGAAGAGCGCGTCCCGGAGCTCGAGCGCGACCTGCTCGCCGAGGCGATCCCCGCCGGTCGCGTACGCGGCCGCCGAGAGCGCGAGCGGTGCGATCGACGAGCGGGGGAACGACGCGGGGTCGAACCCGACGAAGAGGTCCGGCGCGACGGCCCGGCGCAGCGCGGCGATCTCGCGCCCCACGAGCTCGGGATCGAGGGGAGCGTCGTTGACCCACTCGAGCGGCCAGGCGCGGACCCGAAGCCGGCGGCGGCTGCCCCGTTCGTCGCGCGACGCCACCAGCCGGCGGAGTCCCACGTGGGTGAACGGGCACAGGACGTCGGCGAAGACCTCGATCGCCGCCGGTTCCCCGTGTGGGCGCAGTGCTGCCATGGGACCGAGTGTGCGCCGCCGCCCCGGGTCCGGGCCACCGACCTCCGGCGGTGACCGACGGGTCGAAGGGCCTATTCAGCCGGATCACGAGATCCGCCGATATCGGACAGAGCGGCCCGTCTCGGAGGAGGGCACGAGCATGATCCCCATCGAGCGCCTCTTCGCCGGAGCGGGCCTCGCGATCCTCAGCCTCGTGGTCACCGCCGCCCCCGCGACCGCGAAGGGCCGCCACCGGCCGCGCCATCGCAACCGGCACGGCCTCGAGCTCGACGGGGAGCAGCGTGCCTGTCTCGTCCGGCACGGCTTCGGAGCCGGCCACCCCGGCCAGGACTTCCACGACCCCGCCGTACGCGCGCGGCTCGTGCAGGCCCTGCGGGAGTGCGGGGTCATCGGTGGGGCCCCGACGACGACCACGACGTCGACGACGACGCCGATCATCATCAGCTAGGACGCAAGCGCCCGGGCCACCGTCGCGTCGGCCCGGCACCACTCGTCGTCCAGCCAGCGCGCGAACTCCGCGCCCGCCGGCACGTCGCGTCGCGCGACCCGCCGGATCTCGACCCGCACCGGATCGCGCAGCGGGACGTGCGCCGGCGCGTCCGCGACACGACGCAGGCCTTCGAGCCCCACGTGCGTGAGGAACACGATGTCGGCCGCGGGCGCGCCCCGCAGGAGCGCCGCGGTCCCCGCGGGCCGAACCGGCGCGAGCAGCCGCAGCCCGGCGAGACGCTCGGCGCGCGCCGGATCCCGCGTGCGCAGCTGGTCGATGGCGCGGGCGCGACGCGCGTCGGTGACGACCATCCCCTCGGGGAAGATCACGGCGCCGTCGGCGCGGCCCATCCCGCGCCCGAGCTCCTCGATCGCGGTGAGCTCCCCGCCGCGGTCGTCGGGCACGCGGTCCACGAAGTGGTTCGGCAGGCGGTGCCCCACGATGTCGAGCGAGGGATCGAGCAGCAGGTCGTCCTTGAGGATGTACCGCGGCTGCATACCGACCCGGCCGAGCAACCAGGCCGGGAGCAGCGCGTCGGCGATGCTCACGTGGCGGGCGCACACCACCACCGGTCCGGGGGCGAGCTGGTCCAGACCGTGGACGTCGAAACGCAGGTCGGCGAGCACCCGCAGGGCATCGACGAGACGCGCCGCCCACCACCGTTGCAGTGCGTAGTGCGCACGGGCGTCGCCACTGCGGCCGGTCAGCCACAGGGCGGACGCCGAGAGCGCGCCGAGCGTCTCGAGCGACGTCCACGCCCAGGCGAACGAGAGGAGGCGGACCCGCGGGAACCGCAGTCCCGAGCGGGCGAGGTCGATCGCACCGGCCACGGGGGCCCAGAGTCCGACGGTGGTCCCGAGCGCCGCCGAGCCGAGCGCGACGGCGGGCACCGTCACCGCCCGGCGCACGCGCGCGTCCCGCAACGGCCCCGGCAGCGAGCTGGTCACGCGCGACCGGCGCTCACGTGTCGACCACCACGCCGCGGCGCGCCTCGCACCGGCGCCAGAGCCCGGAGCGCTCGCCCTCGACGACGTCCGCCACGGCTCCCACGGCGGCCGATGCTAGGGCCGGCACCGGAGCCGGACCTCGCGTCCCGCGCGTGACCACGCGTGGTGGCCGCGTCGTCACCCGCGTCCGCAATTGGTCCGATCGATTCAGGCGGGGGCCCTCACGCGCGGGCACATACTGCGGGGGTCCCGAGGCGGAAGGGGCCTGGCAGTGCACCACCTCACGTTCTTCGTTCGACGCGCGCGCGTGATCGCGTCGGTCGTCGCGGTCACCGGCGTGGTCGGCGCCGGCGTTGTTCCGATCGGCGATGCCTTCGCGGGCGCCGCGGCGGCGACGACGCTGTTCGTCGATCGGAACAACGCCGGATGCTCGGACACCGGACCCGGCACCGCGGCGGTCCCCTTCTGCACGATCCGGCGCGCGGGCAGCGTCGCAATCGCGGGCCAGACCGTGTCCGTTGCGGGCGGCACCTACGGCGGGGACATCGCGATCGCCCACTCCGGTACCGCGAGCGCCCCGATCACCTTCAACCCCGCGCCCGGAGCGTCCGTCACGGTGCAGGGCGGCACCAACGGCTTCAAGGTGTCGGGACGCACGTTCGTGACGATCGCCGCCTTCGCCGTCACCGGGACGACCGGGGCCGGGATCGCCGTCCAGGACTCCTCCGGGATCGTGCTCGTCGCCGATCACGTGACGCGCTCGGGCCAGCCGGTCGACGGCCGCACCGAGAGCGGGATCGAGCTCGACGGGACCAGCAGCTCACTCCTGTTCTGGAACACCACCGACCACAACAGCGACGCCGGCGTGGCGCTCTCGGGCGGTGCGAACAACAACCTGATCGTCGCGAACCTGTCCTTCGCCAACGCGCGCGGCTACGTACGCGCCGCCGCCGGCTTCGACGTCCGGAACGGATCGGGCAACCTCCTCACCGCGAACGTCAGCCACGACAACGAGGATTCCGGCTTCAACGTCTGGACCGACAGCGCATCGACGCGACTCACCAACAGCACGGCGTACGCCAACGGCGACCACGGCATCGACGTCCACAACGCGTCGGGCGCCACGGTCGTGGGCAACACCGTGGTGGGGAACGTCGACAGCGGCATCGAGGTGACGACCTCGACCGGCACGACCATCGCGAACAACGTGAGCGTCGACAACGGGATCAACAGCCCGCGCACGTCCGGGAACCTGCGGGTCGACGCGTCGAGCGCGGGCACGACGAGCATCGACGACGACCTCGTGTTCCTGCGCGTCGCCGGCGTGATGGTCGACTGGGCCGGGACGCGCTACTCGTCGCTCGCCGCGTTCCGGACCGCCACCGGCAGGGAGTCGCACGGCGTCCAGGCCGATCCCCGGTTCGTGGCCGCGTCCTCCGGCAACTTCCACCTGCGGGCCGGCTCCGGCGCGATCGACGGCGCCAACAGCAGCGCGCCGGCGCAACCGGCCAGCGACGCCGACAACCGCACGCGCTACGACGACCCGGCGACGGCCAACACGGGACGCGGCACGATCCGGTACGCGGACCGGGGCGCCTTCGAGTTCCGTCCGTGACGCGTCGGGAAATGGAAGAGGGCCGGTCCACTCCCGTGGACCGGCCCTCTGCTCGGTGACGCGACGCCGATCAGGAGGACTCGGCGCCCGCACCCACGGGGACCGGCGGCGCCGTTGCCGCAGCTCCGGGGTACCCGATCGGTGCGTTCGGCGCACCCGCGGGGATCGGCGAGTAGCCGTCGTACGAGGGCTCCGGGTGGTACGCCGGGGCGCCGTGCTCGGTGACGTCGAGTCCGGCGAGCTCGCCCTCGGGCGAGATCCGCAGCATGCCGATCGCCTTGATCGCGAACATGATGAGCAGCCCGGCCGCGAGCACGCACGCCGTGACGAAGACGCTGCCGATCGCCTGGGACACGAGCTGGTCGGTGCCGCCCCCGTAGAAGAGGCCCTTGGCGCCGAAGGCCGGGTTCCCGTAGGAGCCGGTGGCGAACAAGCCGATGGCGAGCGTGCCCCAGATGCCGCAGGCGCCGTGGACCGCGAACGCACCGCACGGGTCGTCGACGCGGATCCACTCGGTGAGGTCGACGGCCAGGACCATGATCACCGCCGCGACGACCCCGATGATGATGGAGCCGGTCGCCGACACCCAGTAGCAGGGGGCGGTGATCGCCACGAGCCCGGCGAGCAGTCCGTTGATGCTGATGCCGACGTCCCACTTCTTGGAGCGTGGGTACACCCACATGACCGCGACCAGCGCACCGGCACACGCGGCGAGCGTGGTGTTGGTGGCCACCCGGCCGATGCCCTCGAAGTCCATCGCCGAGAGCGTGCTGCCCGGGTTGAACCCGTACCAACCGAACCAGAGGATGACCGCGCCGAGCGAGGCCAGCGTCATGTTGTGGCCCGGGGGCATGCCGCCGCCGTCCCGCTTGAACTTCCGACCGAGACGGGGACCGAGCGCCATGGCGCCGGTGAGCGCCAGGACGCCACCCACGGTGTGGACGACGGTCGAGCCCGCGAAGTCACGCATCGGCGTGCCGTTCATGCCGAGGAAGTCACCAGTGGCGAGGACGCCGTTCGGGCCCCAGATCCAGTGACCGAAGATCGGGTAGATCAACCCGCTCACGAAGAAGCTGTAGATGATGTCGCCCTTGAAGTCGGTCCGACCGACCATCGCACCGGAGACAATCGTGCTCGCGGTGTCGGCGAAGGCGAACTGGAACAGGAAGAAGGCCATGAAGCCGATGCCGGTCGTCCCGTACGTCGCGGGCACGCCCTGCAGGAAGAAGTAGTGGTAGCCGATCCACCCGTTCCCCGAGCCGAACATGAACGCGAAGCCGAAGGCGTAGAAGAGGATCCCGCAGAGGCCCGTGTCGAAGATGCACTCCATCATCACGTTGGAGGTCTCCCGGGTCCGGGCGAACCCGCCTTCCAACATCATGAACCCGGCCTGCATGAAGAAGACCAGGAACGCGGTCACACAGACCCACATCGTGTTGACGGGGTTGACGATGTCGTCGGCCTTGAGCGCGGCGGCCTTCGGCAGGCCCGCCGCACCGGCCTGGGTACCGAAGTACCACGTCAGGGCGTAGATCGCCGCCATGACGATGAAGACGCCGATCATCTTGCCGGCGAGTCGCGCCTTGAAGATGCGGCGCCGGTCGGGGTCCTTCATGTTGAGCTTCAGAGTTGTGAGCATGTCGGGCAGGTTCCGCCACCGCGATTGCCGAGTGGTGATCGTCCCGTTACGACAACGGCTCAGGTCTCTGACGGTGTGCTGACAGCTTCGCCATCCTCCGTGACACCGAGCGCGGCCACGACAGCGGGCTCGATGCCCGCGAGCACCGCGGGGTCGCGGGCCGGCTCGCCGTCGTTCCCGGTGACGTAGAAGGTGTCGACGACCTCGTGCCCGAGGGTCGAGACGAACGCTCGGTGCACGCGCAGGTCGAGTCCCACGAGGGCCTGCGTGATCCGGTAGAGGACGCCGATGCCGTCGGCCACGCGGATCTCCACGAGCGTGTCGCGCCCGGCGCCACCCGGCGCCACGATGACGCGTGGGGGCGCGGGGCGCGCCGCGCTGGCCCGGTGGCGGCTGCGGTACGGCGCCGCGATCTCGTCGAGGCGGTGACCGAGCTGGTCCGGCTGCTCCAGCCACCGCGTGAGGTCGGCGGCGTACGCGCGCCAGTCGGCCGGGTCACCGAAGCGGGCCGAGACCTCGAACTCGCTCACCGCCACGCCCTCGACGACCCACGAGCGGGCGCGGCGGACGTCCTGACCCTGCAGACCCAGTGCGCCAACCTGCAGCGGGAGCGACAGCGCGGTCGCCGGGGCGATCACGCGCACCACGTCGTCGTGGCCCTCCACGAGCGGCGAGCCGTCGTACTCCGGCGGGATGATCGGCGCGACGACCACGGCGACGGCCTCATTCCCTGCGAGCGCCGCGCGGGCCCCGGTCACGAGCCGGGCCAGCAGCTCCGCCTTCCAGCGCGACCACGCGGCCGGTCCGGTGGCGAGCGAGTCCGCCTCGGTGAGCGCGGCGAGGAGGTCGAGCCGCTCGCCCGTCTGCACCGCCGCGGCGACGGCTTCCATCGTCGCCGGGTCGGCGAGGTCGCGGCCGGTGGCGACCGCGGGCAGCAGCAGGTGCAGCTCCACCATCGCGACGAGCGTCTCGACGTCGGCCGCATCGAATCCCATCCGGCGCGCGACGCGCTCCGCCAGGACCACGCCGTTCTCGGTGTGGTCGCCCGGCAGGCCCTTGCCGAGGTCGTGCAACAGGGTGCCCACGAGCAGGAGGTCCGGCCGGGCGACCTCACGGATGAGCTCGCAGGCCTGGGTCACCGCCTCGAGCAGGTGACGGTCGACCGTGAACCGGTGGAACGCGTTGCGTTGCGGCCGGCTGCGCACCAGCTCCCACTCCGGGAGCACGCGGCTCAAGAGGCCGTAGCGGTCGAGCGTCTCGAGCTGCTCGAGCGCGGGGCGGCCGCCGCCGAGCAACGAGACGAAGGCGTCGCGCACCGGGTCGGGCCAGCGCTCGGTGAGTGGCGCCAGGCCGTCGCGGCAGCGCCGCAGTGCCGACTTCGCGATGGGCAGACCCTCGTAGGCGGCGGCCGCGGCGGCACGCAGCACCAGCTCCGCGTCCACCGGCACCTCGGGTTCGAGCTGGATCTCGCCGGCGCGCACCACGACTCCGGGAGCCACCGGACGCTCGCGATCCCGCCGCCGGGGCGCTCGCGCCGACCACACCGCACGCCAGGCGTCGTCGGACTCCCACCCCACGACGCGACCGGCCTCGCTGACCCGCTCCATCAGCTCGTCGGCGTCGATGCCGAGTCGTTGCGCGACCGCGTCCTGCTGGTCGAGGAACAGGACGTTCGACGACCCGCCACCGCGCTGGAGCTCGACCCGCACCTCCAGCAGCGTGTCGGCGGCGGATCGCAACGCCGGCGACGGAGCGGCGACCAGCCCGAGACGGTTCATGATCCCTAGCGTCACGACGTCGCGACTCCCGCCCTTCGCGCGCTTGAGATCGGGCTCCAGCGCGAACGCCACCTCGGTGACGTCGGTGTGGCGCTCGTCGGTGAGCTTCGCGAGCTGGTCGAGGCGCCGTTGCGCGCGCGCCTGCCAGTCGGCCAGCGACCGCTCCACGAGCTCACCGCCGAGCGCACCGTCGCCCCCGACGATGCGGGCGTCGAGGAGGCCCATCGCCGTCTCGATCTCGCGATCGGCGACGCCGAGCGCCTCGGGGACGGTCCGGACGCTGTGGTCGAGCTTCAGGCCGGCGTTCCAGATCGGGTACCAGATCGCCGCCGCGAGCTCCTCGAGTCGCGCCGGCTTGAGCCCGCGGTGCACGAGCACGAGGTCCAGGTCGCTCCCGGGGCAGATCTCGCTGCGCCCGAGCGCGCCGACCGCGATGAGCGCGACGTCGTCCGTCGAGCCGAGCAGGGTCCGGAGCCAGGCGTCGACGAGCGCGCTGTACGCGCGCGCGAACGACGCACCACCGAGTGCCGTCAGGTCGAAGAGATGGCGGCGGTCCTCGAGAAAGGCCGCCGACGGCTCAGAGCGCCGCCTCGCCGAGTTCACCGGTGCGGATGCGGATCGCGTGCTCGACCGGCACCACCCAGAGCTTGCCGTCACCGATCTGGCCGGTCCGGGCCTGCTCGGCGATGACGCCGGCCGCCTTCTCGGCATCACCGTCGGTGACGAGGACCTCGATGCGGATCTTCGGCAGGAAGTCGACCTTGTACTCGCCTCCCCGGTAGACCTCCGAGTGGCCGCGCTGGCGACCGTGCCCCCGGACCTCGGTCAGCGTGACCCCCGAGCAGTCCATGTCGTCGAGGGCCTGGGTGACGGCCTCGACCCGGTGGGGCTTGACGATTGCGACGATGAGCTTCATCGCGTATGGCTCCGATCCTTCGAGCGACGGTGATCCGCGGCGGACCGTACGGAGGGAATGTCGCGGGCACACTTCCCGTGTGTGTCGGCACGATGAACACCATCCGTTGGTCGCTGACGGCGCCCCGTAGGGGATCCGGCCCGTCAGAGAGCGGTCATCGATGCGATGCCCGGCGGCAACGCACGCCACACCGAGCCGCAACGTCGGGTTCCTACGGTCGGTCCCGGCACGGGGGACGATCGAGGGAGCGCACGATGACGTCGGATCTCGACGGGGTGGAGCTGGTGGGTGCGGCCGAGGTCGCCAGCCGGCTCGGATTTCAGCGGAGCCGTCAGGTCCTGGACCTCCGGCTCCACCGCTTCGGCTTCCCGCGCCCGGTGGCGCGGACCGGTCGGAGCCTCGTGTGGTCGTGGCCGCAGGTGGCCGACTGGGCCGAGACCGAGGGCTTCCCGGAGGCGACGGCCACCCGGACGGCACCGGCGGCACACGGCGACGCCCGCGTGCGGCGCGCCCGGCGCTGAGGCGGGCGTTCAGCGGCTCGCCGACGCGGGCGCGGCGGCGAGCTCGAACCACACCGTCTTGCCCCGACCGTCCGGCGCGGGGGTGCATCCCCACGCGTCCGAGAGGGCCTCGACGATCTGGAGGCCCCGGCCCGACGCCTCCACCGGCGTCGGCGAGCGCATCTCCGGGTTGCCCGGACCGAGGTCGGACACCGCGATCCGGATCCGGTCGGAGGCGCGTTCGACGGCGAGGGTGAACCCCGCCGACGCGTGGCGGACGCTGTTGGTGGCGAGCTCGGAGACCAGCAGCGCCACCGTCTCGACGACCTCGACGGGCGCGCCGTCGATCGCGTCGGTCGCGAACACCCGCGCCTCGGTCACGGCTTCGGGCGTGCCCGGGAAGGTGTGCACCCGATCGCCCGGCGGGTCGGCGTCGGGGTCGGGCCCGGACCCCCAGCGGATGCCGAGCAGCGCGGCGTCGTCGTCGCAGCCGTTCGGGATCGCGCGCCGGACCACCGAGAACAACGCGTCGGCGAGGGACTCGTCGTCGATCGCGCGTGCCGCGTCGGCGAGGCGGTCGAACCCGACGTCGATGGTCTCGCCCCGTCGCTCGACCAGCCCGTCGGTGTAGAGCAGCAGCAGACCGTCGGCCGGCAGCGCCTCGCTCGACTCGGGGTAGTCGGCGCCGGCGACCACGCCGATCGGTGGACCCACCGGCACCGGCACGTAGCGACTCGTGCCCCCGGCGACGACGAGCGGGCGCGGGTGGCCGGCGTCGGCCCACGTCGCCGAGCGCGTGCCCGGGTCGACCACGCCGCAGAGCACGGTCGCGAAGTGACCGTCCCGGCCGACGTTGACGAGATGGGTGAGCTTGCCCAGGATCCTCCCGGGCGAGTCACCGTCGGCCGCGTAGGCACGGATCGCGAATCGCAGCGACGCCATCATCGTGGCTGCGTCCAGCCCGTGACCCGAGACGTCGCCGACGACCACGACCACGGTGCCGTCGGCCCGGGCCACCACCTCGTACCAGTCGCCGCCGATGTCGATGCCCTCGGTGCCCGGGGCGTAGATCGCTCCGAACTCGAGGCCCGCCGCCTCGGGGAGCGTCTGGGGCAGGAGGCTGTGCTGGAGGGTCTGCGCCACACTGCGTTGATCGGCATACAGGCGCTCGTTCTCGAACGCGAGCCGCTCGGCCTCGTTCCGCCGGCGCGAGAGCCGCCACACCGTGAATGCGGCGGCGGCGGTGCACAGTGCTCCGAACGCCCCGAGGATCCAGGGGAGGGACGCGAGCAGCGACCCGCCGAGCTCGTTGCGCGGCGCGATGACGATCAGCAGGTGCGAATCGCCGAACGGGACGGCCATCGACCCGGTGTGGCCGACGAGTCCTGCCGCACCGGTGCTCGACGCGATCAGCTGGCCGTCGAGCGGCTTCGTGCCGACGAAGAGCGCGTAGTCGAGATCCGAGAAGGCCGAGTCCTTCGCCACGGTGGCCTTCCGGCTCCGGGCGAGGGTCCGCTCGCCGTACACGACGTACGGCGCGTCGGGCGCCGCGCCCGCGTACGCGTAGCCCAACCGCCGCCGCGGGCCGCCGAGGAGGTCGACCACCGCGAACGTCGGCTTGCCCTGCGCGCGGCCGAGCAGCGCGTTCCGGCGCGCGGCCGGCAGCGTCTGGAGCTCGGAGGCCTTCCCCACGTGGAGGACCCGTCGGTAGCCCCCACCGGGCCGGCGCTCCCACAACCCCACCGAGTCGAAGGGCTGCTTGGCGGTGACGATCGGCCGGGTGACGTCGTCGAACGTCGCCCGGTCGGCGTGCGTGACGGCGGCCAGCGTCGCGATCGAGCTCAGCGACGCCTGGAGCGACGGGATCGCGGCGCTGAGGACCGCGCCGACCTCCCGGACCCGTTGCCGGAGCAACCGCTGCTCGTTGTTCTCGTGGACGTTGCGGGCGCCGATCACGAGCGCGCCCGTGACCACGACGCCGATGAGCACGACGACGCCGACGTTGGTCCAGGCCGATCGCGACCGGCCCCTGCCCTTCGCGGTGGTGTCCCGCCCACTCGATTGCGCGGTGGGGATCGTGCTCACCTCGCGCTCCACCTCTTGGCCGGCCCTGTGGTCTCCGGTCCGGAAGCTAGCCCGCCCGGCGGGGGCCCAGGCCCGGCCGCCGTCAGCGGCGTCCGGGGATCCAGCCGCGGGTGATCGTGCGGTCGAGGATGCCGAGGGTGGCCCGCAACGCCGATTCGGGGATGATCGGGAAGATGTCGGCCTCTTTCCACGTCGGATCGATCGTCGACCAGTCGTAGTAGGAGGTGACGAGCGTGCCGTCGTCGGTCGGCTCGAGCCGGTAGCCGTAGACGTGGCCGATCGGCGGCTGGATCTGCCCGAGGATCGTCCACGCGATCTCCCGATCGGGGACGAACGTCACGATCTTCACCGTCACGTCGTACCGGCCCATCGGGAAGTCGTTGAGCGCCTCGCGGTCCATGTGGACGACGAAGGTGTCGTCCACGGCCGTGGCCGGCTCCCCCGTCGCGTCCATCAGCATGCCGGAGCTGTCGATGGCCACGTGGCCCATCGGGTCGGCGAGCACGCCGAAGATCGTCGCCGCGTCCGCCGCGATCGACCGTTGCACCTCGAAACGCTCGGTGGTCATGGTTCGCATCCTGTCACGGTGCCGACAGTGACGACGGCCGGCGCCGACGTACAGCCGATCGTCGGGCGCCCGTCGCGTCGTCGCAACGTCGTGGACACACGCGGCTGCGATCCTCGGGACGACCCAGGAGCACACCGATGACCGACACCGACCGCCACGACGCGGCGATGCGCTGGCTGGCCCGGAACGTCGCGTGGTCGCGGCGCATGGAGCGCTACCGCGACCCGTCGCCACACGGGGCCGTGCTCGTCCGGCTCACCGGCCTCGACCCGATCGAGCACCGCCACGACCGGCGCCACGACCGCGTGGCCTGATCGGCGCACCCCCGGCGGCGCGTCGGTAACGTCGACGCGCATGACGTCCACGCCGGTCGCCGAGTACCGGCGTCGCTGGCAGGAGACGGGGTGGTGCGTAGTCGAGGGCGTCGTCCCGCCCGTGGAGCTGGCCGCGGCCCGAGCCGCGCTGCCCGAGGCGTTCCCGACCGCCGAGGAGTTCGCCGACGGGATCGATCCCGAGCGCAACGCCGCATTCCGCGACGAGCGCACGGCACCTCGTCTGCAGTTCCCGTTCGAGGCGCCGGCGCTCAACGCGGTCGCGCTCCACGACGCGGTGCTCGACCTCGCGGTGACGCTCCTCGAGACCGACGAGCCGCGCGCGTACCAGGCCGGTGTTCTCGCGAAGTACTCCGACGCCACGCCGGAGTACGAGCAGCTGCTGCACGCCGACTACGCGAACCACACACTGGTCGTCCCCCGCGCCGACCCTGGGTACCAGCACCTCGAGACGTTCGTGTACCTGACCGACGTGACACCCACCACGGGTGCGACGCGCTTCGTGTCGCTCGCCGACACGGTCGACATCCCGGTCGAGCGCACCTACCTCCACCTCGACGAGTACGCGCATCTCTACGCGCGGGAGGAGCCCGCGTCGGGGCCCGCCGGCTCGGTCCTCGTGTACCGGCCCGACGTCTTCCACCGCGGCGTGGCGATGGCCGAGCCGCGACGCGCCCGGTTCCTGATGAACGTCGCGTTCAAGCACCCGAACACCGACTGGATCGGCTTCCACGCGTTCCCCGCGCGGGCCGAGGACCGGGCGTGGCACCGGTTCGTCCGGAGCGCGAGCCCGCGCCAGCTGTGCGCGCTCGGCTTCCCGGCACCCGGCGACCCCTACTGGACCGCCGAGACCCTCGCCGGCGTCGCCGCGCGCTATCCCTCGCTCGACCTCACGCCCTGGCGCTCCCCGTCGGGACTCTGAGCCGGGACCGCGATGCCCGCCTCGTAGGCGATCACCACCAGCTGGGCGCGGTCACGACCGTCGAGCTTCGTGAGCAGTCGGCTCACATGGGTCTTCGCCGTCGCGTGCGCCATGAAGAGCTCCTCGGCGATCTCGGCGTTCGAGAGCCCACGCGCCACCGCGGCCAGCACCTCGAGCTCGCGCTCGGTGAGCGTGTCGAGGCCCGGAGGGGCCTCGCGCTCGACGGGCGCCGGCTCGTGCTCGGTGAAGCGCTCGATGAGCCGCCGCGTCACGCTCGGTGCGAGCAGCGCCTCGCCGCCGGCCACCACCCGGATCGCCCCGAGGAGGTCCTCGGGCTGGGTGTCCTTGAGGAGGAAGCCGCTCGCCCCCGCGCGCAGAGCGCCGAAGACGTACTCATCGAGGTCGAAGGTCGTGAGGATCAGGATGCGGGTGTCGACGCCGGTCGCCACGATGCGCCGGGTCGCCTCGATGCCGTCCATCTCGGGCATCCGGATGTCCATGAGCACGACGTCCGGCTGCGCCTGCGCGACGAGGTCGACCGCCTCCTGCCCGTTGCCGGCCTCGCCGACGACCTCGAGGTCGCCCGCCGACCGCAGCAGCACGCTGAAGCCGCTGCGCACGAGCGCCTGGTCGTCCGCAACCGCGACGCGGATCATTCGTCACCTCCGTAGGGCAGCGCCGCGACGACCCGGAACCCGCCCCCGCGCCGGGGGCCGGCGGTCAACGAGCCTCCGTACACGCCGACGCGCTCACGCATGCCGAGGAGGCCGTGGCCACCGTCGGTCACGGTGCCGTTGACCCCGCGCCCGTCGTCCGTGACGCACAACGCCACCGCCCCCGGTTGGTAGGTGACGGTCACCTCGGCGTGGGCGGGACCGGCGTGCTTCAAGGTGTTGGTGAGCGCCTCCTGCACGATGCGGTACGCGGTGAGATCCACCCCGGCCGGCAGCGCGTCGGGGGTACCCTCGACCGTCACCGTGACCGGCAGGCCCGCGACCTCGAAGTCGCCGACGAGACGGTCCAGGTCCGCAAGGCCGGGCGCCGGTTGGTACCCGGCGCCGCCGTCGTTGCGCAGCACGCCGAGGATCCGGCGGATCTCGGCCAGGGTCGACCGGCTGGTACCCGCGATCGCCTCGAGGGAGCGCTTCGCCTCGGCCGGGTCCTGGTCGATGACGTGCGCACCGACGCCCGCCTGCACCGCGATCACGCCCATCGAGTGCGCGACGACGTCGTGCAGCTCCTGGGCGATGCGCAGCCGCTCGTCGGCCAGGACGCGCTTCGCCTCCTCGTCCCGCTCGCGTTCGAGAGCCTCGTTCCGCGCCTCGAGCTCCGCGTTGTAGAGCCGGCGGTTCCGCACCGTCGACCCGAAGAGGAAGCCGCCGGCGTAGATCGCGCCGGAGAAGATGAGGTTGGCGGTCGTCGCGTCCGGGATCCCGGCACTCGCGACGACGATCAGCCCGACGGCGACGCCGAGGGGCCCGAGCACGCGCCCGCGGCCCGTCGAGTGCGCGCCGACGGTGTAGATCCCGACCAGGATCATCTGCGACTGGACGTTGGACGGGTAGCCGATGATCGCCATCACACAGAGCGCGACGACGTTGATCGTGAGCACAGTGGCGGGGGCGCGGCGCCGGACGTAGTACGGCAGGCTGCACACCAGCGAGAGCACGACCGCGAATGCGTCGGCGTCCACGTAGTCGATCGTCGTGCTGTGCGTCGTCAGCACACCGACGAGGCCGAGGACCGTGAACACGGTGCCGAGGAACACGTCGAAGATCCACGGTGGGATGGTGCGGAACCGCCGGGAGAGCTCGGCGAATCGCGTCTCGGTGGCCACGCCGTCACGCTAACGACCGGTCCCCGTCCGGGCATCGGCCCCGGGGATGACCGCGGCGTACACCTCGGGATGTACGCGTGTCCGGAACGCCCCGCTCGTCCCGGTCCGCCAGGACGACGCCGGAACCACCGCCCGGCCGACGAAACCCGGTCGCCGTGAGCGCATCGTGGTGCGACCGACCCGGAGCGTCCGGGTCCACGTCGAAAAGGGGCACCACATGACCTTCACGCTCACCCGTCACCGCGACACCGCGGTCACGGCACCCGATCCCGGCGTCGCGGCTCGCGCCGTCGACGCCGCCAAGGTGTACGGCCGCGGCGAAGCCGAGGTCCGCGCCCTCGACGGCGTCAGCGTCGACTTCGCCACCGGTCGCTTCACCGCGATCATGGGCCCGTCGGGCTCGGGCAAGTCGACGCTGCTGCACGCGGTCGCCGGCCTCGACACGCTGACCGACGGTCACGTCTGGATCGGCGACACCGAGCTCGGCTCGCTCTCGGAGAAGAAGCTCACGCAGCTCCGTCGCGACCGCATCGGCTTCGTGTTCCAGTCGTTCAACCTGATCCCGACGCTCACCGCGGCGGAGAACATCACGTTGCCGATGAAGCTCGCGGGCCGCAAGCCCGATGCCGCCTGGATCGACACCGTCGTCGGGACCGTCGGCCTCGGGCACCGGCTCGGGCACCGCCCGTCGGAGCTCTCCGGCGGACAGCAGCAGCGGGTCGCCGTTGCCCGCGCGCTCGCGAGCCGGCCGCAGATCGTCCTCGCCGACGAACCGACCGGCAACCTCGACTCCCGCACGGGCGCCGAGATCCTCGCCTTCATGCGCACGGCCGTACGCGAGTTCGGCCAGACGATCGTGATGGTGACGCACGACCCGGTGGCCGCGTCCTACGCCGACCGCGCGGTGTTCCTCGCCGACGGCCGCATCGTGGACGAGCTCGCCGACCCCACGTCCGATTCCGTGTTCGACCGCATGAAGTCCCTCGGAGGCTGATCATGTTCGCACTCGTCCTCAACTCCATCCGGGCCAACAAGGCCCGCTTCCTCCTCACCGGCGTCGCCGTCATGCTCGGCGTCGCCTTCATGGCCGGCACGCTCGTGCTGACCGACACCATCAAGAAGTCCTACGACGACGTCGCCGCCAACGTGTACAAGTCGGCCGACGCCGTGGTGCGCTCCGGCCGTCACGTCGACGCCGGCGATCAGGGTGACCAGCGCGGCACGGTCGACGCGGCGACGCTCGACCGGATCCGCTCGGTGCCCGGCGTCCGCACGGCCGAGCCGCAGCAGCTCGGCGTGGCGATCGTCGTCGGTCACGACGGCGACCTGCTCGACGCGAGTCGCGAGCGGGCGATCCCCATCGCCATGGCGTGGCAGTCGACGCGCTCCCTCAACCCGCTCGAGCTCGTCTCGGGTCACGCACCCCGTGCCCCCGACGAGATCGTGATCGACCGCGCGTCGCAGCGCACCGGCGGGTTCCACCTGGGTGAGACCGTCCGGGTCATCAGCCAGGTCGGGACGAAGCCGTACCGCCTCACCGGGGTCGCGACCTACGGTCGCACCGACGACGCCGCCGGTGCGCAGGTCGTGGCGTTCACGCCGGCGACCGCGTCGACGGTGCTCGGAGAGGCCGGCCGCTACTCGGCCATCGAGGTCGTCGCGGCACCGGGCGTCTCGCAGCACCAGCTGGCCACCGCGATCCGCCGTGCCGTTCCCGAGCGGGACGTCGAGGTGCTAACCGGTGCCCAGGCCACCGAGGAAGCCGAGAAGACCGCCGGCAAGTCGTTCCAGTTCCTCAACATGTTCCTGCTGACGTTCGCGGTGGTCGCCCTCGTCGTCGGGTCGTTCGTGATCTACAACACCTTCTCGATCACGGTCGCCCAGCGCACGAAGGAGACGGCGCTGGTGCGGGCGATCGGTGCGAAGCGCAAGCAGGTCACCCGCGCGGTGATGGTCGAGGCGTTCCTCACCGGTGTGGTCGCCTCGGCGATCGGTGTGGTCGCCGGCGTCGGCACGGCGCAGGGGCTGCGGGCCGTGCTCGAGGGCTTCGGCCTCTCGCTGCCCGGCTCGGGTTCGGTCATCGCGCCGGCGAGCCTCGTCACCGCCGCGGTCGTCGGCATCGTCGTGACGATGGTCGCGGCGTACCTGCCGGCCCGGAAGGCGGCGAAGGTCGCGCCGATCGAAGCGCTGCGCGACGCGGCGATCGACCGGTCGGCGACGTCGAGGACCCGCGCGGTCGTCGGCACGTTGCTCGCGGCCGCCGGTGGCTGGTTCGTGGCCTCGGGGCTGAGCGCGCACCAGCCCGGCAGCGTCGGCATGGGTGCCGTCGCGGTGTTCGTGGCGCTGGTGGTGCTCGGTCCGGTCCTCGCCCGCCCGCTGTCGCGGGTGCTGGGCGCGGCGCTCCCACGCCTCCGTGGGATGCCGGGCACGCTCGCCCGGGAGAACGCGTCCCGCAACCCTCGGCGCACCGCGTCGGCGGCGTCGGCGCTGATGATCGGGGTCGCACTCGTGGCCTTCATCACGGTGTTCGCGGCGTCGGCCAAGGCCAGCATCGCGACCTCGGTCGACAAGGCCATGAAGGCGGACTGGATCGTCGAGACGCAGTTCGGCATGGGCGGGATGAGCCCGGACGTGACGAAGCGGATCGACGCCCTCCCCGAGACGGGTGCGGTCACCGCGCTGCGGTACGTCAACACCAGGGTGGACGGCAAGGTCGTCGAGGTGTCGGCGGTCGATCCGGCCACGGCGGAGCAGACCATCGACTTCGACCTGCGGTCGGGAACGGTTGCCGGCCTCGGCCGCGACGAGGTCGCGGTCGGTGCCGCCGCGGCGAAGGCACACCACCTGCACGTCGGTGACACCGTGTCGATGACGTTCGCCGATACCGGAACGCATGCGCTCCGGGTCGCGGCGGTCTACGGCACGAAGGACCCGATGGGCGCCTACACCCTGAGCATCGCGGGCTACGACGCCAACGTCGTCGACCACGTCGACCAGCACGCGCTGGTCAACACGGCCGCCGGCTCCACCGAGGCGCAGGCCCGCCACGCGATCGAAAGGGCGATTGCGGACTCGCCGAACACGAAGCTGCTGACCCGCGACGAGTTCAAGGGCTCGGTGGCGAGCCAGATCGACAAGATGCTGAACCTGATCTACGTGCTCCTCGCGATGGCGCTCGTGATCGCATTGTTCGGCATCGCCAACACCCTGGCGCTGTCGGTCTTCGAGCGGACCCGTGAGTTCGGTCTGCTGCGGGCGGTCGGCATGGCCCGTGCGCAGGTCCGGGCGACGGTGCGGTGGGAGTCCGTGCTCATCGCACTGCTCGGCACGGTGCTGGGCACCGGGCTGGGGGTCGGACTGGGGTCCGCGCTCATCCGCTCGTCGAGCGGCGAGCTCCACCAGCTCGCCATCCCCGGCGGGGAGCTCGCGGTGATCGTCGCGGTCGCGGCGCTCGCGGCGGTCCTGGCCGCGGCACTGCCCGCCCGCCGGGCGGCACGGCTCGACGTGCTGGCCGCGATCCAGAGCGGCGACTGACCCGAGGGCACGCAGGGCGAAGGGGTCCGACGCACACCGCGCCGGACCCCTTCGTCGCGCGCGCGAAGGATGGGGACTTCACTCCTCGACGAGACGGAGCGCGAGACGTCGACCGCGGCCCTGGGTCATCGCGAGCGCGATCCACACCCGGAACAGCGCGTCGACGAGATCCTCCTGGTCGGCGCCGAGGTACACGGGACGGAGCCCCACCGCCTCGATGACCGTCTCGACCGTCGCGCGGTCGGCCTCGGGCGCGGAGAAGAACAGATCCGCAGGACCCTCGGCGAAGACCGGGTGCTCGAAGTTCTCGCCGCCGAGCGTGTTGAACGCGCGGGCGTACCGGACGTCGGCCGGCAGCGCGGCGCGGCTGTTGGCCACCGGCGCGCCCATCCGGTTGGTCGCGTCGATCACCAACGCGCCGGCGAGGCGATGTGCGTTGCTCGTCGTGAGCGCCCCGACCGCCGGGCCCGGGATCGCCAGCACCACGACGTCGGCCGCGGCGAGCGAGTCCTCGATCGAGGAGACGGTCGCACCGGAGTCCTCGGCGACCCCGTCGTCGTCAGGGTGGCGCGACCCGAACGCGACCGCGTGTCCGGCGCCGGCCAGCGCCCGCCCGAGGATGCCGCCGATGAAGCCGGTCCCGATGACGGCGATCTTCACGGGTCCCTCCACCACTTGGCCGGGGCGATGCGCGGCCACGCTATCGGCGTCCCTGCGGTGGAGACGATGGGACTCGAACGCCTGTCGCGTTCCTGATTGTCCGTTCTCGCCGATGACGGCGAGTGTGCATCAGTCCAGGTCAGCGAGGTTCGTTGTGCTGGACCGTGATGGCGCGTCTCCGCTCGTGATCACGAGGTTGTGACCACGCTGTGACCAGGACCGTGCCGATCACCTGGCGATCGTCGTACGGCCAGAGGTCGTACCCCCTGGACATCACAATGGAGATGCACTCCCCGGACTCATGCTGCCTTCGTGCGCTGCGCACTCAAGATTTCGCTCGAGCGACCCGAGGTGCTCAACCGGCTCATCACGAGCGTATGGACACCTTGAGCACCTTGGCGCGCAGGTCGCGAACTCCGACGATCGCGGACGCAAGCCTCCCAGTGTGGTCGCTCCGCGGTGTCCGCACGCCCGGCGCAGCGAGCCAAGTTCAGTTGCATAGGTCAGCTAGGTGATCGTCTCGTTGAGCGCAACCACGGTGGTGACAGTCAAGTTGTTGACGCTGCCGCTGTAAACGGCGGTGAGCGCATGGGTTCCTCGGCTGAGGCTTGCGATGGGAATCGCGGCCTTCCCGACCGAACTGAGCGACACGGTGGTGAGGTAGCTGCCGTTGTTGTAGAAGTCGACGCTGCCCGTCGGCACACCCGCACCGGGAGAGACGGTCGTAACGGTCGCGGTGATGCTCCCGGAATGACCAAACGTGGTCGTCAACGCGCTGGAAGCCAGCGTGATCTTGCTGGCCGCGGGGTTGATGACTTGGTTGAGCGTCGTCGCGCTGAACGAAGCAAGGTCGGTCGCGGTGCCGCCATAGATTGCGGTGATCGGGTGCACGCCGACGGTGAGCGCCTTGGTCGCGAGTGACGCGACCCCGGACTTGACGTTGACCGTGCCGACGAGGATGTCCCCGTCGAAGAACTGGACCGTGCCGCCCGGAACGGTGCCCGCACCCGGCGCGACGCGCTTGACAATCGCCTTGACGGTGACGGTCTGTCCGTGGACGGCCGGGTTGACGTTCGAGGTGAGAACCGTGGTCGTATTCGCCGGGCTCACCGATTCAGCCATTGCTGTCGCGGTAATCGATGCGTTGTCGGTCGTGGAACCGCTATAGGACGCGGTGATCGCATGGTCGCCGACGGTCACCGCGTTCGTCGCGTACGACGCTGCGCCGCTGGACACGGTCTTAGTCGCGCGAGCGACACCGTTGTCGAAGAACGTCACGGTCCCGCCTGTGGGAGTCCCGGCGCCCGGTGCGATGCGGGCCAGCTTCGCCTTGAACGTGACTGACTGGCCGATCGTCGATGGATTTATCGACGGCGTCACCGTCAAGGTGGTGTCGGCAGGTTTCACTTCCTGACTGAGCGGTGCCGACACCAGAGACGTCGTCGCCTTGGCGGGCGTGAACGAAGTGGTGAGCGAATGGCTGCCGATCTTGAGGCTGTTCAGGGTGAGGGCTGCGCTACCTGTCGTCGTCGACTTCGAGCCGAGCAGCGTGGCCCCGTCAAAGAATTTCATCGTTCCACTCGTGCTGGCGATGGAGGCGGTCAATGTCACGGACTGGCCGACGACGATGGGACTCGCACTCGACTGGAGGTGCGGCGGGTCAATGCCGCCAACCGTGAGCGTCACCGCATTCGTGACGGCGGATCCGAGCGCATTGTTGAAGACGGCCCGGAATCGCTTGCCGAAGTCTGCCAATGTGGCGGTGCCAGAAAGCGTGTAGTGATTGCCTCCGGCGACGTTCGAGAAGGTGCTGCCACCGTCTGTCGAGACTTGCCACTGCACCGACGGTATTGGGCTCCCTGATGCGGTGGCCGTGAACCCGTAGGGACTTCCCGCGAGTACCGACTGTGCGGCGGGCTGCGTGGTTACCACCGGTGCAGCCGGCGGCGCGGCTCGACCGAAGACGACGGGATCTTGGATTGTCCCGTTCGCGGTGCCGTCGCTGTCACCTGCGCCGCCGTCTGTCAAGGACAGGGTAACGGTGTCACCATCGAATATCGCTAAGGATGAGACGTCTTGATACGAGCCGTTGATGAGCTTGTAGGCGCTTCCCGGGTTGCTTCCAGAGGGAAGCGTGATGGTCACCTGGATGGTTGAACCTGCAGAGAGGCCACTCACGCCGTAGCTGAGCGCCCCGGTGAGGTCCACGACGTCCGACGGAAGGGATCCCGCTGGCACGGGCTGGCTCGTGGAGGTCACGAAGTACGAGCCCTGCGGACTGTCGATCGCCACTGACCTTTCCAGCACAGTGGGATCCGAAGCTTGGAATTCACGTGACTTGAAGTCGCGG
>JADMIO011429271.1_pt1 | contig 39722 bp, 41 predicted proteins | sample 8958161 | NCBI WGS metagenome assembly JADMIO01 (sample SAMN16585339, study PRJNA669376) | soil metagenome | isolation source: Crop rotation soil | place: USA: Cullars Rotation, Alabama | collected 2011 | reverse complement strand
CACGACCGCCTGCTCGGCGGCCATCGTGACGCCGGCGAGCTGCTGATCGGAGAGCGGTGACAGCCCCCAGATGCGCGGGACGTGCTCGTAGAAGTGGTAGATCGGCCGCGGGAGCAGCGCGAGCAGGAGCCCCAGCGGGCTCGCGAACACGAATGCCGCGAAGACGTAAAGGGCCTTCGTCCCGTTCGACCAGCGGCCGTGGATCACCGGCCACCACACCAGGACTCCTGCGGCGAAGTAGCACGCGTGCTCGGCGTGGAGGATGGTCCACTGGTGGCGCAGCGCGGCATCGTAGGCCCAGGGGACGTGCCAGGCGAAGTAGGTGACGAGCCACACCGGCAGAGCCACGAACGGGTGCGTCACGGCCCGCGCGCCCGGGATGCGCTCGAGCTCACGGGCCATCGCGGGCGCGAGGCCCAGGACGACGAGCAGCGGGCCCCACTCCGCGAGGGCGACGTTCTGAAGCAGGTGCATGGTCAACAGGTAGTGGAGCGCGAGCGTGTCCGCCGGCCCGATCTGCGTGAAGAGCATGACCGCGCAGCCCGCCATGAAGCACGCGACGCGCCAGCGAGGCGCAGGGAATCGCGTCGTCGCGATCAGGTAGGCGGCGGCCAGCCCGGGGAGGACGACGAGCGCGTCCGCGTCCCACGACCAGCGATACGGATCCACGAGGGGTACGCTAGATGGGGTCAACGTGCGGGTGTAGCTCAGTTGGTAGAGCGTCAGCCTTCCAAGCTGAATGTCGCCGGTTCGAGCCCGGTCGCCCGCTTTCTCTAGCGTAGGACGGTGCACACGCCGCCCCGAGTGCGCGGTGGGCTGACCGCCCGAACTCTCTCGCTCGTCTTCGGGCTGTTCCTGTTCGCGGGTGCGATCGTCTGCCAGCTCGAGTCGACGCTCGGGCTCTCGCCGTGGGACACGCTCCACCAGGGCATCGCGAAGCACACGCCGATCTCGTTCGGCGTCGCGAACATCTGTGTCGGCGCGGTCGTGATGGCCGCTGCGTGGGGGCTCGGGGCCAAGGTCGGCGTCGGGACGATCTCGAACGCAATCCTGGTCGGTGGGTTCATCCAGGGGCTGACCGCGATCCCGGCGGTCGAGCACCTTTCGAACGACGGCCTCGGCGTGCGCATCGCGCTGCTCGCCGCGTCGATGCCGCTGTACGGGATCGCGACGGCGCTCTACATCGGCGCCTGGTTCGGCGCCGGCCCGCGCGACAGCCTGATGGTCATCCTCACGCAGCGGACCGGCGTCCGGTTCGGCGTCGTCCGCACCGGGATCGAGCTCGCCGCCCTCGGTGGAGGCTTCGCGCTCGGCGGGAAGATCGGCATCGGCACCGCCGTCTTCGCGTTGACGATCGGCCCGGCGGTCGAGGCCGGGTTCTGGCTCCTGCAGGGCTCGCGGATCGGCGAGCCCGGCCTTGCGCCTAGTCCGCTGCCAGCTCCACTCGCTGGATCGTGACCTCGTCGCGTGGGCGGTCGGAGGCGTCCGTCTCGACGGCCGAGATCGCGTCGACGACGTCCATCCCGCTGGTGACGCGGCCGAAGACGGTGTGCTTGCCGTCGAGCCACGGGCATGCCTCGGCGGTGACGATGAAGAACTGGCTGCCGTTGGTGTTCGGGCCGGCGTTCGCCATCGCGAGCGCGCCGCGCTCGACTTTCTGGTCGTTGAACTCGTCCTCGAAGGTGTAGCCGGGGCCACCCGAGCCGGTGCCGGTCGGGTCGCCGCCCTGGATCATGAAGTCGGGAATCACGCGGTGGAAGACGACTCCGTCGTAGAACCCGTCCTTCGCAAGGGTGGTGAAGTTCTCGACGGTCTTGGGCGCGTCGGCCGGGAAGAGCTCGATCTCGATCGCGCCGTGATTGGTGTGGATCGTGGCATTTGACATGGCGACCAGCCTAGCCGTCCGCCCGCGCCGCGATCCTCTGACGATGCGCGAGGAACGCGTGGTCCGCTTCAGCGTCCGCTCGGTGCTCGTGGTGATCGGGCTCGTGATCGCAGCCTGGGCGCTGCTCTCGATCATCGCGATCACGCGGGGGGTGATCACCTGGCTGCTCGTCTCGCTCTTCCTCGCGATGGCGCTCAACCCGGCCGTCGACTGGTTCATGCGCCACGGGGTGAAGAGCCGGGGCGCCGCCGCCGGAATCACCTACGTGCTCGCGATCGCGGCGATCGCCGGGATCGGGTACGCGTTCGTCCCGACCCTGGTCAACCAGGTGAACGACTTCGCCCACGCAGTACCCGGCTATGTGGACGACCTGACCAAGGGCAAGGGCCGCTTCGGATTCCTCGAGACGAAGTACCAGATCGTCGAGAAGATCCGGCATGCGGTCGAGACCGGCGGCGCGTCGAAGATCCTCGGGCTGACCGGGGCAGCGATCTCGGTCACGAAGAGCGTGATCGCGCTCGTGGTCGGTGTGATCACGATCGCCTTCCTGACGTTCTTCATGCTGCTCGAAGGCCCCGCGTGGATGGAGCGGTTCTACGGCCTGCTCCCGGAGAGGTCGCAGCCGCGCTGGCGGAGGATCTGCCACGACGTCTACCGGACGGTCGGCGGCTACGTGACCGGCAATCTGCTGATCAGCCTGATCGCAGGCACGCTGACGACTGTCGTCCTGCTCGCGGTCGGCGTCCCGTACGCGGTCGCGCTCGGCGTGATCGTCGCGCTCCTCGACCTGATCCCGCTGGCCGGCGCGACCATCGCCGGGATCATCATCGCCAGCGTCTCGTTCCTGCACTCGATCACGGCCGGGATCGTGGTCGTGGTCTTCTTCATCGTCTACCAGCAGATCGAGAATCACTTCCTGCAGCCGGTGATCTACGGGCGGACCGTGCAGCTCTCGCCGCTCGCCGTGCTCGTCTCCGTTCTCGTCGGCGCCGAGCTAGCGGGGATCTTGGGTGCGCTCGGTGCGATCCCGGTTGCGGGCGCGATCCAGGTCGTGCTTCTCGACTGGCAGCGTCACCGACGCGAGCGCAGCACGCCGGCAGCTCCGGCGGCCGAACCGTCGCCTCCCTGAGAATCCCTCGATCGAAGGAGGGCCTGCGTGCCCAGCGCGCCCGACAGTCTTTGGGTGAAGCGGACACTCGCATTCCTCTTCGTCGCCGCGGCGCTCGTCGCCGGCACCGCCGACGCGAAGCCCGTCAATGGCATCACTGCGCGCGACCTGCAGCTCCAGGTGCTCTCCGCGATCAACGACCTGCGTACCTCCAGGGGACTGACTGCACTGAAGCTCAACGGGGGGCTCTCGGCCGCCGCCCTCGGCCACTCGCAGTCGATGGCGAAGTTCGGGTACTTCGCCCACGAAGGCCGCGACGGCTCGGCGTTCTGGACGCGGATCAAGCCGCGCTACCGGCCGCTGCCCGGCAGTTCGTGGGGCGTAGGGGAGAACCTCGTCTGGTCGTCACCCGACCTCTCTGCTGCGGAGGCGGTGCAGATGTGGCTCGACAGCCCGCCCCACCGCAAGAACCTGCTGAACCCGACATGGCGCGAGATCGGCCTGGGCGCCGTCCGCGCGCACGCCGCACCCGGCGTCTACGACGGCCTCGACGTCACGATCGTCACGGCCGACTTCGGCGTCCGATAGCCGCCTGAAGCAGCGCTACCCTTCGGGCACGCGCCTGTAGCTCAGGGGACAGAGCGGCGGCCTTCTAAGCCGCGGGTCGGGGGTTCGAATCCTCCCAGGCGCATCGAACGAGTCAGCCGAGCCTTCGGCTCTGCGCCGCCGAATCTCTGCCGGCTCTTACGGCCGCTGGCTGGTTGCGCCGAAGTCCGCGGCGATGATCAGCGCGTGGGTGTCGCCGTAGACCCCTTGGGCGCCTACGGCGGTGACCGCGCCGGTGCCGAATTCGCGCCAGGTCGGGTCGAGCAAGATATTCCGGTGGGGTGGGCTCGCGAGCCAGGCCGCGACGGCTTGCCGCGCGTTCATGGGGGAGGAGCTCCAGACGAGATTCTCACCGGCGAGCCACGTGCCTGCCTTCGGCTGGGGGAAGTAGCGTCGAATCCAGGTTGTGAAGGGCGTGCCGTCGCTCCAGTCGTGGCTGAACTGGCCCGACGCGGCGAGTGCTCGAGCGTGTGCTTGTGCGGCCCGCGCGAGTGCGGGGGAGGCGGTGATCGCAGGAAGTCCGTGTGAGCGGCGAAGCTGGTTGATCGCCGGCAGGAGCGAGGAAGATAGCCCTGCGTGGTCGGTGAGAGAGAAGCCGAGCGCGCGCACTGCATCCGTGGATGGGGGCGCGCCGAGCTGTGGCCCCGGCAGGCCCGCGGGAATCTGAGGCACTGGCGAAAGGTGAACGGCTGGCTCGTTCGGTGTCACCGGTTCTTCGGCTGTTCCGACCGCACGCGAATAGATCATCTGGACGGCGAACGTCTGCTTTGCCGGCGGACCGACGATGCTGAGTGTCAGCTTTCCGGCGGCGAACGCTCCGCCGACCTGGAGCGGGCTCCCGCCGGTCTGACGGACGCGCAACCCGGTGCTGTCGGTCAGAGTCGCGGTCAACTTTTCCGAGTTGTTCCATCTGATTGTCGCCTCCGCGCGGTCGCCGCCGATCGCCAAAGTTGAGTTCCACGGTTTGCGGCTACTTGTGAGCGAGCCTTTCAGGGTCTTCATGGTTGGGCGAGTCGGGGCCGGAAGCGGCGCGCTCTCCGAGGGGAGCGCGGCCAGGGCCGCCGCCGCGTCAATGCGCCCACGGCCGATAGCTGCACCGATCGCCGTGGTTGACTGCTCGAGCGCTGAGACGAGCTGTGCAGGAGTCGCTGTTGGACGGAATGAGCGGGCGAGGCCGAGCAGTCCGGAGACAAGTGGTGCGGCGAACGACGTGCCGCAGTAGGTCCCATATTGGCCGCCGCGGAGCGCCGTCAGGTCGCAACCTGGAGCCGCGACGGCGACCCAGGAGCCGTAGTTCGACCAGGGATAAAGCTTGTCCCTCTCGTCGGTAGCCGCGACCGATACCACGCCTGGTGTTGCGGCCGGATACAACTTGGCATCGCTCCCGTTGTTCCCGGCAGCGGCGACGACGATGACGTTGTTGCGTGTTGCGTAGGCGACCGCGTCATTCAGAGCAGGGTCTGAGGCAGGCCCGCCGAGGCTGAGGTTGATCACATGGGCGCCCGCGTCGACGGCGCGAACAATGCCTGCAGCGACCGTCGCGAGGTCACCATGACCGCCCGAGTCGAGCACTTTGATCGGCAAGATGGAACAGCCCCAGCAGACGCCCGCGACGCCCTGCCGGTTGTTCGTGCGAGCCGCGATCACCCCGGCGACGCCCGTTCCGTGACCCTGGTCGTCTGCGGGGTCGGAGTCGCTGTTGATGAGGTCGTAACCAGGGAGTGTCGCGCCGGCCAGATCAGGATGGGCCGCGTCGACTCCGGTGTCGACGTCCGCGACGATGACGCTGCTCGATCCACGGGTCGAGTCCCACGCCCCCGGTAGGTGTACTTGCCGCAAAGCCCACTGCGAAGCCCAGCTGCTGTCGTTCGGGATCGTGTCCAAAGCGCTGACGATCGGGTCCATCCCTGCCCGGGCGACGGCCGAGGACGCTTGCAGGAGCGCGAGCGCGGCGGCTCGGCGGCTCGGTGCTACCCGCACGACAACGAGCCCGATCGCCTCCACCCGACGCGCGACCGTGACGCCGGCACGCAGAAGCGCCTCACGGCGGGCCGAGGCCGACGCCTTCGGTGCGAACTTGATGACCAGCAGGTTCGCTGCGTAAGCCGGGATCGAACTCACGCTGCGCACTGCCTCCACCGGAGCTGCCGCCGATGTCGGCGCAGGCTCCGGAAGCGCCGTCGTGTCCGGCTGCTGCGAACGCGGCGAGGACGCTGTGCCCGTCGGCGACGTTGGCGGTGGCGAGGCGGCATCGCATCCGATTACCGGCGCACCATTCACCTTCACACAGACACCTGCTGGCTGCCCCGCCGCCGCCGGCACGGCGCCGAGGACGGTCGCCGCAGCCACCGCAATTGCCCACGGTAGCTTCACAGAACGGGCATTGCCCAGACCGACAACAAACGATGCACAAAACCCAACAAATCACTCGAACGAGGCGTTCCTCCGGATGACGCGCCAGGAAATAGATTCCGATCAATAGTGGATGAATAAGAAGCAGTCGGACGGTTGGAAATGCATGAGTATCGAACGGCGTCCTTCGCTCCCTCATTCGAGTGAATTTCCGGCAATTGCGCTTGAACCTCACGCGAATTGGCGATCATTCAACTGTGTTTGAAGGTGGCGCAGACTGGGGCGCGACGTGGCTTTCCGATCTATCCCGGTTTCGTTCGACGGCATGGGTCGGAATCGCCGCAGCTACGGGAGCCGCGTACGCTCTGACCCTCGAGGGCGGCGGCGCGAGTAGTGGCCTGACTCATCTCTTCTACGTGCCGATCTTTGCTGCTGCCTTCGTGTACGGCTGGTCAGGGGGTGCCCTCGCTGGGGTGGCGGCGGGTTCGGTCTGCGCCGTCCTCGTTCCGGCCAGTGAGCCGGGAAAAGCGCAGGACACGCGCATGTGGCTCGTCCGGCTGATTGCGTTCCTGCTCGCCGGCCTGATCGTAGGCGTATTGGCATCCAGCTTTCGCGCTCGGTTGCGTCAGCTCCACCAGGTCAACGTCCAGCTCGTTTCTGCGTTCGTCAACGCGGTCGACGTCTTCCACCGGAATACCGCGGAGCACTCGAGCACGGTCTCGATCCACGCGGCCGTGATCGCAGACGAGCTCGGCCTCGACCGCGAGTCCATCGAACGCATACGGTGGGTCGCGCTCCTCCACGATGTCGGCAAGCTCGCCGTCCCACGCGAGGTGCTGGACAAGGCCGGACGACTAACCCCCTCGGAACGGGCAAAGGTGCAAGCCCATGTCCCTGCCTCGATCGAGATCCTCGCAGGAATCGAGGCTTTCCAGCCCTACCTCGAAGGGATCCGCCACCACCATGAACGCTTCGACGGCAGCGGCTATCCAGACGGGCTCGCCGGAGAGCAGATTCCGCGCGACGCGCGCATCCTCACTGTCGCAGACGCCTTCGACGCAATGACCTCGGAACGTACCTACCGACCAACACGATCCGCCCCGGATGCGCTTGCCGAACTACGCCGTGCCAGCAACACCCATTTCGACCCGGCGATCGTGGAAGCCTTCGCGCGCACACTCACCCGCAAGGAAAGACTCCAGCCAGCGCCGAGAGTTCCAGCCCGTCCGACACTCCGCCGAGCTCCCACCCGAGCGCAGACCGCGGCCTAGCCGGGCGTCTCGACCGGCGCGCGGGTCTCGGCGGCCGGCCGACCTCTGGAAAGGCCGCGGCTAGACTGTCGCCGAGCGCGGTGGCGGTAGCTCAGTTGGTAGAGCCCCGGGTTGTGGTCCCGGTGGTCGGGGGTTCGAGTCCCCTCCGCCACCTCTTCTGAATGCCCGTGCATACTGGGCGGCAAGGCCCCGTAGCTCAGCGGATAGAGCGGCAGCCTTCGAAGCTGCGCGCGGTGGTTCGATTCCACCCGGGGCCACTGCCTCCCTGCGGCGTAACGTGCCAGGGCCGATGCGTGCTCTCGCCCTTCCTGTCGTGGCGGTGCTGCTCGCCGCGCCCGCCGCCGGGATGTCGACGAACTATCCGAAGCTGCCACCCATCCCGCCCGGGCCGCCCGCGACGACGACCGTGCTGCCGGCGCCGGCTTCGTTGCCTAACGGGACAACGACGATCGCGTTGCCAGATGCGACCGCGCAGAGCCCGCAGCAGACGCTGGTCGCAACGTCCGGGGCGGTCTGGACGTCGAGCGGCCCGTACCGCATCGACGCCCGAACCGACAGAGTCGAGGGCCCGTTCGGGGGTGGTGCCTGGCACGACCTCGCGTTCGCCGCGGGCTCGATCTGGGTCACGGACTTCGATGCGGACGTCGTGCGGCGGCTCGACCCGGCTACCGGCCGCACGGAGGCGGTCGTTCGGCTCGCGTCAGGGTCGGCTCCGGCGGGCGCGGCCGGAGCGGCAGGGTCCGTCTGGGTCGCGACCGAGCACGACGGGACGCTGGTGCGAATCGACCCGCGGACAAACCGGGTCGCGGCGCGGATCGCCCTCGTCCCGCCTGGGACGCGCGGGCCGAGGGCTGTCGCCGCGGGCCTCGGAAGCGTCTGGGTCGGCGCACCAGGCGCACAGGCGGTCTTCCGGATCGACCCGCGGACCAGCCGGGTCGCCGCGGTCGTCCGTTTCCCGCTGGTGATGGCGCCGTGTGGGTCGATCGCCGTCGGCACGAAGGCGGTGTGGGTCGGCGGCTGCTACGAGGGCAGCAGAATCGGCCGCATCGACCCCGCCCGTAACCGGGTGGTCGCCGTGCTCGAGGTCGCGGGCGAAACGGCGCAGCTCCGTGCGTCCGGCAGCTCGGTCTGGCTCGCCGAGAGCGCGAATGCGGACCGCAACCCGGTTTCCACCCTGCTGCGGCTCGGGCCGGACAACCGGGCGGCCGCGCGCTACTCGCTGCCGGAGGACTTCGTCGCTGGCGGGATTGCGATGTTCTCCGGCTCGCTCTGGCTCGCAGACCTCACGCACCCGCGCATGCTGCGGGTGCGCCTGCCCTAGTTTTCGTCCTGCTTGAGCGCGAGGTCGACGCCCGCGGCCGACCCGAGCATCATCAGGCGCAGGTCGTCTGAGACCCCGCCGGTGATCTCGAGCACGTAGTTGTCGGCCGTCGTGAAGCCCTCCTTCAGCAGGCCGGCCCACTTCTTCGTGATCCGCCCGACCTCCTGGCCGGTCATGTCCTCGATCGCGAAGTCCCAGGCGCGCCAGTTCTCGGCGTTGATCTGTCCGAGTTGCTCGCCGGTCGCCGACTGAAGGCCGAACTTCTTCTTCCCGAACACGTTCTGCTGGACGATCACTCCGACCGGCCGGCCTTCGCCGTCCGTGATCTCCACGCGCGACTTGAAGACCTTCCTGGGCCGCAGCAGCTCGACGACCTTCGTCCCCTCCTTGTCGTACATCGCCAGGCGGTGCGTGAAGAACTGGTCGAGATCCGTCAGCAGTCGCGCCGCCTTCTTCAGGTTCGACTGGCCCTCCTCGCGGATGTAACCGATGTCGTTGCCCTCCTCGTCGCGGACGCGGTACTCGTCCGTGAGCTCGATCAGCTTGGCCTTCTGGTTGATCACGAGCAGATTGCGCTTCAGCAGGTCGGACACGAGAGCGAGGATACGTGTTTCGAAAGTCCGAAAAGCGGTCAGAGAGGGTTTGAAAAGGAAGGGGTGGCGCACCTCAACCTCCCTCTCCCGGGAACGCCGGGGCTTTGATTCTCTGGGGGAATCATCAAAGCGCCGGTCGTCCAGCACCGCCCCTTCCTTCTCTCTTCGAAAGTCCGAGTCCTGGCGGACTCGACGACTTTCGAAGATTCGGCTCTCACAGAAACGAAAGCGGCCGCGCCCGCCATGCCGGTCGCGGCGGCGATGCTTCTATCCTCTGAGGACGCGGGCGTGGCGAAACTGGCAACCGCGCCGGGTTTAGGTCCCGGTGGGGCGCAAGCCCCTTGGGGGTTCAAGTCCCTCCGCCCGCACTGAGGCCGCCGGTAGCCCATATTGGCGCGGCTACGATGCCCCACATGGCCGTGCAGGTGGAGGAGCTGCCCGAGAACAAGGTTCGCCTGACGGTCGACGTCTCGGCGCACGACATGCAGCACGCGGTCGAGCACGCCGGATCCGATCTCGCCCAGAGCGCTCGGATCCCCGGGTTTCGCAAGGGGAAAGTGCCGATGCAGGTGCTGCTCCAGCGGATCGGGAAGGAGCAGCTGTACCGGGAGGCGGTGGAGAGCCACATCGAGGGGTGGTTCCGGAACGCGCTCGCCGGGACGAAGGTTCGGCCGATCACGAGGCCCGAGTACGACTACACGCTGCCCGAGCGCGCCGACGAGGAGTTCAGCTTCACGGCGACCGTCGACGTGCAGCCCAAGGTCGAGGTGGTCGACTGGACGAAGCTCGAGGTCGGCGCGGCGGATGCCGAGGTGCCGGCGGAGATGGTCGACCAGCAGATCGAGGCCTACAGATTTCAGGTCGCCGAGCTCGTTCCCGTCGACGGCCGGCCCGCACAGCCGGGCGACACGCTGATCGTCGACCTCGTCGGCGCCGACGGCAGTGCACAGCGCGACTACGCGATCGAGCTCGGGCTCGGCAGGGTCGTCGAGGAGCTCGAGGAGGCGCTCGTCGGCATGTCGGCGGGGGAGAGCAAGGAAGTCCAGTACGAGCTCGCCGACGGCCAGACGACCAACGTCGAGGTCACCGCCAAGGAGCTCAAGGAGAAGGTCTTGCCTCCGCTCGACGACGAGCTGGCACGCGCCGCGAGCGAGTTTGACACGCTCGCCGAGCTGCGCGCCGACGTGGAGACGCGGATCAAGGAGCAGATCGAGGAGGAGGTGGAGACGCAGTTCCGCGCCGCCGCCGCCGACGAGCTCGTGATCGCGTCGAAGGTTCAGCCGTCGCTGCCGCTCGTCCAGTCTCGGACGGCCGAGCTCCTCACCGGGCTCGTCCGCTCGCTGGAGCGCCGCGGGATCTCCCCCGAGACCTACCTCGCCGTGTCGAACCAGACGCCGCAGCAGCTCGAGGAGCGCATGCGCGCCGAGGCCGCACTCTCCGTCGCCAGAGAGCTCGTGCTCGAGGCCGTCGCCGACAAAGCCGGAATCGAGGTCACCGACGAGGAGGTCAAGGAGTTCGTCCGCGAGCACGCCGAGGCCGAAGGCGACGAGGCCGACCAGGTGGTCGACCAGGTCTTCGCCAGCGGCCGCAGCGAGCTGCTGCGCGACGACCTCCGGATGCGCAAGGCGCTCGACAAGGTCGTGTCCGAGGTCAAGCGGATTCCACTCGACCTTGCCGCGGCGAGAGAAAAGCTCTGGACGCCCGAGAAGGAGAAGGGCCCAGAAGCGACAAAATTGTGGACCCCCGGAAGCAAGGAGCCAGCCGTATGAGCCCGTTGATCCCGATGGTGATCGAGCAGACCTCGCGTGGCGAGCGCGCGTTCGACATCTACTCCCGCCTCCTCAACGAGAGGATCATCTTCCTCGGCACGCCTGTCGACGATCAGATCGCGAACCTGATCGTCGCGCAGCTGCTGCACCTGGAGTCGGAGGATCCGGACAAGGACATCTCGATCTACATCAACTCGCCGGGCGGCTCCGTGTACTCGGGCCTCGCGATCTACGACACGATGCAGTTCATCAAGCCTGACGTACAGACCATCTGCGTCGGCATCGCGATGAGCATGGGCGCGCTCCTGCTTGCCGGCGGGACGAAAGGGAAGCGGATGGCGCTGCCGAATGCCAAGATCCTGATCCACCAGGTCTGGGGAGGATTCCAGGGGCAGGCCACGGATATCGAGATCCATGCCCGGGAGACCATCGCCCTGAAAAGGAAGATGGAAGAGATCATGGCCAAGCACACCGACCAGCCGCTCGACAAGGTCTCGAAGGACATGGAGCGCGACTACTTCATGTCCTCGGACGAGGCCAAGGAGTACGGGATCATCGACCAGGTCATCGAACACCGCTAGTTCGAGGACTAGTCGAAACAGGGAATCCGAGGTACAACGAGCACATGGCGCGCGCATCCGAAGGCAACGAGCAGCTGCTCTGCAGCTTCTGCGGCAAGTCGCAGCGGCAGGTCAAGAAGCTGATCGCCGGCCCCGGTGTCTACATCTGCGACGAGTGCATCGATCTCTGCAACGAGATCATCGACGAGGAGCTCACCGCTCCGGCGCACCTCGACCTCGACAACCTGCCGCGCCCGACCGAGATCTACTCGCTGCTGAACGAGTACGTGGTGAGCCAGGAGGTCGCGAAGCGGACGCTCGCGGTCGCCGTCTACAACCACTACAAGCGCGTCCAGATGGGCACCCCGGAGGACGACGTCGAGCTCCAGAAGTCGAACATCCTCCTGCTCGGGCCGACCGGCTGCGGCAAGACCTACCTTGCGCAGACGCTCGCGCGGATCCTCAACGTGCCGTTCGCGATCGCGGATGCGACGGCGCTGACCGAAGCCGGCTACGTCGGCGAGGACGTCGAGAACATCCTGCTGAAGCTGATCCAGGCCGCAGACTTCGACATCAAGAAAGCCGAGACCGGGATCATCTACATCGACGAGGTCGACAAGATCGCGCGCAAGGCGGACAACCCGTCGATCACGCGGGACGTGTCGGGCGAGGGCGTCCAGCAGGCGCTGCTGAAGATCCTCGAAGGCACGGTCGCCTCGGTGCCGCCACAGGGCGGCCGCAAGCATCCGCACCAGGAGTTCCTCTCGATCGACACGACGAACATCCTGTTCATCTGCGGCGGGGCATTCGCCGGCCTGGAGAAGATCATCGCGCGCCGCATCGGTAAGAACGCGGTCGGCTTCGGCGCCGAGATCCACTCGAAGCACTCGAACGAGGGCGCGGAGCTGCTCCAGCAGGTGATGCCTGAAGACCTCCTTTCGTACGGTCTCATCCCCGAGTTCATCGGGCGCTTGCCCGTCGTCTCCGCCGTCCACCAACTCCTCCGTGACGACCTGGTCAAGATCCTCGAGGAGCCGAAGAACGCGCTCGTCAAGCAATACCAGCGCTTCTTCAACTACGACAACATCGAACTCGTCTTCACCGACGACTCGCTGCTCGAGATCGCCGAGAAGGCGCTCGAGCGCGAGACCGGCGCCCGCGGCCTCCGCTCGATCATCGAGAACGCGCTGCTCGACGTGATGTTCGAGTTGCCCTCGCGCAAGGACGTCTCCAAGTGCGTGATCACCAAGGAGACGATCCTCAAGGGCCTGAAGCCGACGCTCGTCACGAGCGCCGGTGGTCCGGCGATCGACATGCCGGACGAGCAAGTCGCCGAAGGCGCGTAAGTCCCGCATGCACGGCGGTCGATCGGCGACGTCGCACGACTGGGCGTCGGCGCTGCGCGGGCCGTCGGCGGCCAGGGCGGCGCGATGAAGGTCGGAGACGAGTTCGGCCCGAGCGAATGGCTCGAGATCACGCAGGAGCGCATCGATGCATTCGCCGACGCGACCGACGACCACCAGTGGATCCACGTCGAGCCCGAGCAGGCCGCAGTCGGGCCGTTCGGCACGACGATCGCGCACGGCTTCTTGACGCTTTCGCTGCTCGTCCGCTTCTGGTACGAGGTCGGCCCGCAGCTCGAGGGCTACGCCATGGGGATCAACTATGGCTCGAACAAGGTGCGGTTCCCGTCACCCGTGCCGGTCGGCAGCCGCCTCCGCGGTCGCTTCACGGTCGCCGCGGTAGAAGAGATCGAGAACGGGGTGCAGTACGTGCTGAACGCGGTCGCCGAGCTCGGCGGGCAGGAGAAGCCTGCCTGCGCCGCCGAGCTCGTCTTCCGTCAGTACCGCTAGGGAATCGCCGTGTGCGAGAGCTTGACGCCGTCGATCGTGGCGAAGATCGGGCCGACGCTGGCCGAGATCAGGAAGCGCAGCTTGATGTTGCGCCCCGCGAACGGAGTCAGGTCGTACGTCAGGTATGTCCAGCCCAGCGACGGGCCGACGAGGTCCGACGTGAAGAGCGTCGCCAGGATGTCGTGGCCGTCCGTGGTGCCCGGGTCGGCGTTCGCCTTCAGCACGTCGACGCGCAGCTCCTGGTCACAGGTGAGATCCAGGTCATCCTGACCCTTCGGCGCGTCCGGCAGGCAGATCGGGATCTTCGGGGCGAACGTGCTGGGCGCGGTCGACCCGGTCGGTCCGATCGGGGGCCCACAGATCGGGCAGAGGAAGTCCATCTCGTAGCCGAGCCAGAACGAAAGGAACGCCGGCTTGCTCTGCTTGAGCCGGAACTTCTGAGTGAGGGTCATCACCGTGGGGCTGAACTGCGCGGCCCAGACCGCGAAGTTGCCCTCGGCGGGCGCGGGGAAGGGGAACGGGGTCGACGACGAGCTGTCGTACACGCTCCATACGCCTGCTGCCCCTGCCTCCGGGTTCCACGGCTTGAACTTGCCGGTTTCGAAGCCGCCGTTGCTCGGCCCGTCGCTGTTGCCCGCTCCTGCGCCGCCGACGGCGATGAGTGCCGCGGCCAGGGCAAGGAGAACTGCGCAAATCTGCTTCCTCATCGACCCCATCCTCTCTATGTCTGCGAAAACCTTCGGTCGGCCTCACCATAGTCCGGCTCTCCCCGGATTGCCACCGCCGAGCTCGACCGGCCGGACAAGCCTGCTATGGCGTCGCGGGTCCTACTACAGGACGCCGAAGTGGACGTCGTCGACCGCGGCGTTGAAGTAAAACTGGTTGTCGACCTCGGCGAAGCGCAGGATCACCCGGTCCGGGAGCCCGTGCAGGTCGAACGTCATCACTGTCGGTGGAAGCTCGGCGTCGTCCCCCGGTTGGGTCTGGAAAAGCGTGCGCAGCACGTCGCGGCCCGTGGTGAACGGGTCGGCTCCGTCGCGCAGGATGTCCACGCGGTACTGCTGGTTGCACGCGTCGTGCAGCTTGAGCGTCTTCGGTGAGCAGAAGATCGCCGAGGAGCACCCGACCTTCGGGCCCCCCGCAGGAGCGCAGCGCGGGGTGGGGCCGTAGCGCCGAATGGGGGCGGGGGATCCGCCGTCGGTCGCGAGGTTCCGGTAGTACAGGGTGAACGAGAGGATCTCCGACGTGCCCTTGAGACGAATGGTCTGGTAGAGGATGTTGCTGCCGGGGCCATCCTGATCCGAGACCGCCGCGAGGTCGCCCTCCGGCGGTTCGGGGAGCGGAAAGCCGTTCCGGGGCGACGAGGTTCCTTCATAGACGAGCCAGTTGCCGTCGCCCTTGTGCTTGGTCTTCCACGGCGAAAAGCCGCCGGTCTCGAACCCACCGTTTCCGATTCCGGGCCCCGCCGCTCCGGCGGAGAGCGCGAGCAGTCCGGCGGCGGCCAGGGTCGCCAGTCCTACCTGCTTCCTCATCATGAGACGCTCCTGGAGATCCGCACGCCGTCGACGGCTCCGAAGGTCACGCCCGCCCACAACTGCATCTTCTTCACCCCAGCCTCGCTTTCTCTCCCGCACCGAATGTCGGGTCGGACTGTACAACCCGGTTCGGTCGTGCCTAGGCGCTGCGCAGCTCGGCGCCCTGGCGCTCGCGGACTTGATCGAGGATCGTCTCGAGCATCCGCCCGGACGACAGCACGTGCTCGCGTGCGAGCAGCCGGGCGCCCTGTGCGCTGCGCGCGGCGACCGCCTCGCGGATCGCGCGGTGCTGCGCGTCGTTCTGCTCGTAGAGGTGGTCGATGTCGAGCCCGGCCGCCCATACGACGTGCGTGAAGAAGCTGCGGCGTGCGCTCTTGGCGAGCCGCTCGACGAACGGGGCGTCGGCGGCTGCGTAGATCACGTCGTGAAAGGCGTGGTTGGCGTGTACCCAGGTCGCGACCAGCTGGCCGTCCTGCGTGCCCTCACGCGCGCGGCGCCGAAGCTCGAGGGTCAGCTCGCTGAAGCGCTGCTCCGCCGCGTCGAGCGCCGCGATCCCCTCGTCGGTGAGCTTCGGCGTGGCCAGTTCCGTCGCGAGGCTCTCCAGCTCGGCGCGGACCAGGAACGCCTCGCGTAGTTCGTCGCGCGACAGGGTGCGGACGCGCACGCCGCGGTTCGGGACGAACTGGACGAGGCCGAGCGCCGCCAGGCGCCTGAGCGCCTCGCGGACGGGCGTGCGGCTGACCTGGTACTGCTCGGACAGCTGTTCCTGGCGTAGCACCGTGCCCGGGGCGATCTCGCCGGACACGATCGCCTCCTCGAGCGCGAGCGCGAGGTCGTCGGCCTTGGTGCCGACCGGGGGCATGGCGTTCAGTGTAAGCGGCTAGCCCGCGGGCGGCGAGACCGCGAACGTGCAGTCGTCGATCCGGACCGGCACGAGCGGCAGGTCGCGGGCGGCGATCCAGTCCTCGATCGCGTGCGCGAGCAACGTCTCGTCGCAGTCCACGACCTCCACCGCGAGGTGGTCGTGGCCCTCGACGAGCTGGCCCTCGAGCCCGTGCGCAGCGAGCGCCTCGAGGAGGCCCGGCCCGTCGCTATCCCTGGTCAGCTCAACGGTCGACATGTGCAACCTCCTTGGTGGCGGTGAACTGCGCCTCTTCGGTCGAACCTTTCAGCGCCAGCGTCGAGCTCTGGCCGCCGGAGACCGCCTCGATCACGCGGTCGAAGTAGCCGGCGCCGACCTCGCGCTGATGCCGGGTGGCGGTGTAGCCGTGCTCCTCCATTGCAAACTCGCGCTCCTGCAGCTCGACGTACGCGGGCATGCCCTCGGCCGCGTAGCCGCGCGCGAGCTCGAACATGCCGGCGTTCAGCGAGTGGAAGCCGGCCAACGTGACGAACTGGTAGCGGTAGCCGAGCTCGGCCAGCGTCTCGCGAAAGCCTGCGATCTCCGCGTCGTCGAGGTGCTTGCGCCAGTTGAACGACGGCGAGCAGTTGTAGGCGAAGAGCTTGCCGGGGAACCGCTCATGCACGGCCTGCGCGAACTCGCGCGCCTCCCCGATGTCCGGCGTCGAGGTCTCGAACCAGATCAGGTCGCAGTACGGCGCGTAGGCGAGCGCGCGTGCGATCGTCGGCTCGAGCCCGTCCTTGACGCGGAAGAAGCCTTCTGGGGTGCGCTCGCCGGTGCAGAACTCGGCGTCGCTCTCGTCGACGTCGCTCGTCAGCAGCTTGGCCGAGAGTGCGTCGGTCCGGGCGACGACCAGCGTCGGCACGTCGAGCACGTCGGCGGCGAGGCGGGCGGCGACGAGCGTTCGCACGTGCTGAGCGGTCGGCACGAGCACCTTGCCGCCGAGGTGGCCGCACTTCTTCTCGGAGGAGAGCTGGTCCTCGAAGTGCACGCCGGCCGCGCCGGCCTCGATCATCGCCTTCATCAGCTCGAAGGCGTTCAGAGGGCCGCCGAAGCCGGCCTCGGCGTCGGCGACGATCGGCGCAAGCCAGTACGTGCCGCTCGCGCCCTCGGAGCGGTCGATCTGGTCGGCGCGGAGGAGCGCGTTGTTCAGGCGCTTGACCAGGGCGGGGGCGCTGTTCGCCGGGTAGAGGCTCTGGTCGGGGTAGGTGTGGCCGGCGAGGTTCGCGTCTGCCGCTACCTGCCAGCCGGAGAGGTAGATGGACTTGAGGCCGGCCTTGACCATCTGAACTGCCTGGCCCCCGGTCATCGCCCCGAGCGCGGGCACCGACGGTTCGCTCTTCAAGAGGCTCCAGAGGCGCTCGGCGCCGAGGCGCGCGAGGGTGTACTCGATGCGGACGGACCCGCGCAGGGCCTCCACGTCGGCCGGGGTGTACGGACGGTCGATGCCGTCCCAGCGGTCGGCGCTCGGCGCCTTGCCGTTCGTCGAGCTCACGAAGCCCTCCTTATTCGTTGTCGTGGTCGCGTTCGCAGAAGTCCGGGCACGTGCACTCGGCAACGGCCGCGGTGGGCAGCGCTACTTGCTGCCTTGGATACGCCTGCGCCCGATTTCGGATCCTAGATCGGCGCAGATACTGAGTGATACGGCGATAAGTCGTCATCTTGGATCCCATCCTACTCGAAGTTGGATCCAAGTAAACACCGGAGAGCGGACAACAGGGCTTCGTAGAATGGGGAAATGGAGCCGCGGTACACACCTGCGGGCGTCGAAGAGCGCTGGCAGAAGGCCTGGGAGGAGGAAGGGCTGTACAACGCGGACCCGGATGCGAGCCGCGAGAGCTTCGCGATCGCGCATCCGCCGCCGAACGTGACGGGCGACCTGCACCTCGGGCACGCGCTCCAGCTCTCGCTCGCGGACACGATCGTTCGCACGCGGCGGATGCAGGGCTACAACGTCCTCTTCCAGCCCGGCTACGACCACGCGGGGATCTCGACGCAGAACGCGGTCGAGAAGCACCTCGCAGCCAAGGGCGAGTCGCGACAGGACTACGGCCGCGAGCGCTTCGTCGAGCTCGTCTGGGAGTGGCTTCACGAGTACGGCGGCAAGATCATGTTCCAGTTCCGCCGGATCGGGGCCTCACTCGACTACCGCCGCGAGCGGTTCACGATGGACGACGACTACGTCCGCGCCGTGATGACCTTCTTCAAGCACCTCTGGGAGAAGGGCTGGATCTACCGCGCGAACCGGATCGTCAACTGGTGCCCGTTCCACCTGACGTCCCTCTCCGATCTCGAGCTCGCGCACGTCGACGTCGACGACGCACTGACCTACGTCCGCTACCCGCTCGCCGACGGTGACGGGTCGATCACGATCGCCACCGCGCGCGTCGCCACGATCCTGGCCGACGTCGCCGTGGCGGTCCACCCGGAGGACGAGCGCTACAAGGCGCTGATCGGGAAGGAGGTCGTGGTCCCCTGGGTCGAGCGCCGCGTGCCGGTGATCGCCGACGAGCGCGTGGAGCTCGACTTCGGCACCGGCGCGCTGAAGGTCACGCCCGGCCACGACCCGAAGGACTGGGAGATCGGCCGCGATCACTCACTGCCGGAGCTGACCGTGATCGGGTGGGACGGCCGGATGAACGCCGACGCGGGCGAGCTCGCCGGTCTGACACAGGGCGAGGCGGAGGAGCGGGTCCTCTCTTGGCTGCGCGAACGCGACCAGCTGGACAAGCGCGAGGCGTACCGGCACACCGTCGCGCTGTGCGACCGCTGCAAGAACCGGATCGAGCCGCTGATCTCGCCGCAGTGGTGGTGCGCGATGGACGGGCTGAAGCAGCCGGCGCTCGAGGCCCTGCGCGGCGGGCGGGTCACGTACCACCCGGACTCTCAGCACCGGTTCGCGGTTCAGTCGCTCGAGGACGCGCCGGACTGGAACATCTCGAGACAGATCTGGTGGGGCCATCAGGTTCCGCTGTGGGAGTGCCCCGACGGGCACTGGACCTATGGCGAGGACGAGGCGCCGGCCTGCGGCGAGTGCGGCTCGAGCGACGTAAAGCGCAGTGAGGACGTGCTCGACACGTGGTTCTCGTCGGCGCTCTGGCCGTTCGCGACCCTCGGCTGGCCCGACGACACCGAATCGCTGCGCGCCTTCTACCCCGGCGACCTGAACACGACGGCGCGCGACATCATCCGTCTCTGGGAGAACCGGATGATCTTCTCCGGGCTCGAGCTGATGGGCGACATCCCGTTCAAGGACGTCGTGATCCACTCGCTCGTGCACGCGCCGACCGGAGGCAGGATGTCGAAGAGCCTCGGCACCGGGATGAACCCGCTCGCGCTGATCGAGGAGTACGGCGCGGACGCGACTCGGTACGGCCTGATGGAGATGGCCTCCTCGCAGGACGTCAAGTTCTCCGAGGACTCGATCGCCAAGGGCCGCAAGCTGGCGATCAAGATCTGGAACGCGGCGCGCCTGCTTTCGCTCGCGGGGATCGACGAGATCGAGGAGCGTCCCCATGCGCTCGAGGAGCGTTGGATCGTTGCGCGGCTCTCGCAGGCGCAGCGGCGCATCGAGGGCTACCTCGCCGAGTTCGACTTCTCGCACCTCGTCGACGAGCTCTATCGCGTCACGTTCGACGACTTCTGCGACTGGTACCTGGAGGCGATCAAGCCGCGGATCGAGGCCGGGGACGAGGACGCCAAGGCGACGGCCGCCGCCGTGCTCGAGCGGCTGTTGAAGCTGCTCCATCCGGCGATGCCGCACGTGACCGAGGAGATCTGGTCGAACCTGCCGCGACGCGAGACGCGCCTGATCGTCGCGCCGTGGCCCGTCGCGGGAGACGAGTCGTCCGCCGGTGCGCTCGATCGCGTCAAGGAGGCGTGGTCGGTCTACGCGCGGAGCGGCGTCCGGCCAGAGCTCGGCGAGGAAGAGGCGCGGATCTTCGCTGCGAAGGAGCGCAGCTCACCGGTGCAGGCGAACGGCAACGTCGACGCGGAGCGCGAGCGGCTGCGGAAGGAGATCGCGCGCTCGGAGGGGATGCTCGCGAACGAGCGATTCGTGTCGAACGCGCCCGCCGAGGTGGTCGAGGCCGAGCGCGAGAAGCTCGAGCGGTACCGGCGTGAGCTCGAGACCATCTCGGGCGACTGACTGGGTCTCGGCGCTCTCGCCGTGGCCCGCCGAGTTCGGGCTCGACACCATGCGTGCGCTGCTCCGCGAGCTCGGTGACCCGCAGCTCGCGTACCCGTCGATCCACGTCGTCGGCACGAACGGCAAGTCGACGACGACTCGCATGGCCGCGGCGCTGCTGCGCTCGGCGGGGCTCAAGGTGGGCGCGTACACCTCGCCGCATGTCGCGGGGTGGTGGGAACGACTCGACACCGACCCGGAGGGATTCGAGCGCGCGGTGAAGCGGGTGCAGGGGCCGGCGACGCGACTCGGCGCGACGCAGTTCGAGGTGCTGACCGCCGCCGCGCTCGCCGACTTCGCCGAGCTGGGGGTCGATGCCGCGGTCGTCGAGGCCGGGCTGGGCGGCCGGCTGGACGCGACGAACGTCCTGCGTGCGCCGGTCGTCGTGCTGACCAACGTCGGGCTCGACCACACCGAGCAGCTCGGCGAGACGCGCGAGGAGATCGCGGCCGAGAAGCTCGCCGTCGTGCAGCCGGGCGCGACCGTCGTGCTGGCGGAGGCGGAGTGGGAGCAGCTCGCGCGGTCGTCCGGAGCGGAGGCGGTCGTCGTCACGGGGCAGAGCAACCTCGCGCTGGCGGTTGCGGCGGCCGAGTCGTTCCTCGGCCGGCCGGTCGACCCGCATGCGGCGGAAGCGGTCGCGCTGGCCGGGCGGTTCGAGCGTCGCGGCGAGGCGCCCCTGGAGATCTGGGACGGCGCGCACACGGTCGAGGCGCTCGGCTGGCTCCTCCCGAGGCTTCCGGACCGGCAGTATGTCGTGGTCGCGTCGATCCTCCGCGACAAGAACGTGGAAGGGATGCTGGCGGCGCTGTCGGTTGTGGGCGAGACCTTCGTCGCGACCGCCTCGAGCAACGCCCGCGCCCTGTCCGCCGAGGAACTTGCAACGCTAGCCAGACGATGGTTCGTGAGAACGGAGACGGAGCGGGACCCAGGCGACGCGGTCGCGCACGCACGCTCGACCGCCGGCCCGAGCGGCGCCGTGCTCGTGACCGGGTCCTTGTACCTGCTCGCGGACCTCGCCCGGCGCGCGGAAGACGTACCATCCGGCGCAGGGGGCGTCTGAGTGTCTATGTCTTTGCAGGGATCATCGTCTGTGCCTTTGCAGGAATTGCGTTCACCGTGGGGTACGTCGTCGGCAAGCTCCTTCTCTGATCCCGTGAATCGATGAATCTTCTCGCTGCTGTCACTACTCCGACGACGACCGACGACGGCGTTTTCAGCGGCGTCAACGATTTCTTCAATTCCGGGACGTGGCTCGTCATCCGCAACCTGGCGATCTTCTTCGTCGCGGTGTTCTGGCTGGCGAGCGTGTACTGGGTGTACAAGGACGCGCGCCGCCGGATCGGGGATCCGTGGCTCGTCGCGATGGCCACGCTGCTCGGGCTCGTACCGCCGTTCATCGGGCCGCTCGTCTACCTCTTCTTCCGCCCGCCGGAGTACCTCGAGGACGTGCGGGAGCGGGAGCTCGAGATCCGGGCGATGGAGGAGCGCCTCGGCGGGCGCGAGTCGCACTGCCCGGTCTGCCGCGCCGCCGTCGAGCCCGAGTTCCTGGTCTGCCCGGTCTGCACGACGAAGCTGCGGCAGGCGTGCGTCGGCTGCAAGCAGCCGCTCGAGCCCCTGTGGCAGGTCTGCCCGTACTGCGAGACGCCGATCGTGCGGCGCTCGTCGATCTACGAAGACACGATGGCGCTCTCGACCGAGGAGCTGCATGAGCCGCTCCGCACGCCGCGCCGGCGCCGACGCCTGCCCCTCGGCGAGGACACGGCCGAGAACCTGACGGGCGATCAGTAGACTCCGTCGCCGCGATGGCGGTCGAGCGGACACTCGTGCTGGTCAAGCCTGACGGCGTTGCGCGCGGGCTGGCCGGCGAGATCCTTCGCCGCTTCGAGGCGCGCGGGCTGACGATGCGCGCCGGGAAGCTGCTCACCGTGTCACGCGAACTGGCTGAGGAGCATTACGCCGAGCACAAGGAGAAGCCGTTCTTCGGCGAGCTCGTCACGTTCATCACCTCGTCGCCGACGCTGGCCTTGGTGCTCGAAGGCGAAGGCGCGATCGCGGTCGTACGGTCGACGATGGGGTCGACGAACCCGGCGCAGTCGGCACCCGGGACGATCCGCGGCGACCTGGCGCTCTCGATGCCGGACAACCTCGTGCACGGGTCGGATTCGCCGGAGTCGGCCGAGCGCGAGGTCGCGCTGTGGTTCCCCGATCTTGAGCCGTAGGCTCGACGGAGGCTCCCCAGGAGCGGAGGTGCCGGCTTTGCCGATGCCGGAGCGGGCGCGTTGAGCTCGTCTGACGCGGCGCACAACCGCGCCGCCTGGGACAAGCTCAGCGAGGAGTACCAGACCAGGCACGCCGAGTTCATCGGCCGTAAGGACAGCCCGCGCTGGGGGATGTGGCAGCTGCCCGAGTCCGAGCTCGCAGTGCTCGGCGACGTCTCGGGAAAGGACGTGCTCGAGCTCGGCTGCGGGGCGGCGCAGTGGTCGATCCTGCTCGCCGGGCTGGGTGCCCGTGTTGTCGGACTTGACAACTCGAGCAAGCAGCTCGACCACGCGCGAAGGCTGATGGACGAGGCGGGGGTCGACTTTCCCCTCGTGCACGCGAGCGCGGAGGACGTGCCGCTTCCGGATGCGAGCTTCGACGTCGTCTTCTGCGACCACGGCGGGATGACGTTCGGCGATCCCTACCGCACGGTTCCGGAGGCGGCGAGGCTGCTCCGGCCGGGTGGCGTGTTTGCGTTCTCGCACAACACGCCGTTCGCGATGGTGGCCTGGAATCCGGAAACGGATGCGATGGACCGGCAGTTGCACGCGCCGTATTTCGGGATGCACCGGTGGGAGTTCGGCCCGGACGAGCCCGTCGATTTCAACCTGACGCACGGCGAGTGGATTCGGCTGTTCCGCGACAACTGCCTCCAGGTCGAGGCGTTGATCGAGGTGCAGCCGCCGGCGGGGGCCGAGTCGACGTACCGGGATGCCGCCGATACGGAGTGGGCGCGCTCGTGGCCGATGGAGGAGATCTGGAAGCTCCGTAAGGAGCCGTAGGCTTGACGGAGGCTCACAGGGAGCGGAGATGCCGGCTTTGCCGGCGCCGGAGCGGGAGGTGAGCGTCTCGCCTGCGCCCCCGCTGCTCCTCGCGTCGACCTCTCCGCAGCGCCGCGCGATCCTCGAGCAGCTCGGCCTCCCGTTCGAGGTGGCCGCGCCCGACTACGAGGAGCACGACCCGCCTGACGCCGACCCCGTCGGGCTCGTCCGCGAGCATGCGCGCGGCAAGGCGCAGTCGGTCGCCGGCGACGCGGGCGACCGCCCGGTGCTCGGGGTCGACACGACGGTCGTCTGCGGCGGCCGGGTCTACGCGAAGGCCGAGGGCCCCGAAGAGGCGGCCGAGATGCTCGAGGCATTCGGCGGCAACACCCACGAGGTCGTCTCCGGCCTATGCCTACTCACCCCCGCGTGGGAGGAGCTCCACCACGAAGTCACGCGGGTGACATTTCGCCCACTCACGGCCCGGGACATCGCGGCGTACGTCGTCAGCGGCGAGTGGCAAAACCGCGCCGGCGCCTATGCCATCCAAGGCCTGGGCGCGCGTCTCGTCGAGCGCATCGAAGGCGACTACCTCAACGTGGTCGGTCTGCCGGCTGCGCTCCTGATCCGCCTCCTGGCAGAACGCTTCGGAGGGATCTACGGAGTCGGCTAGTACACTGGGCAGTCCCCGATGGGCCTCTTTGACCACCTGACCGGCTTCGGCGGCCGCGACATGGCCGTCGACCTGGGCACGGCGAACACGCTCGTGTACGTGCGCGGGCGGGGAATCGTGCTCTCCGAGCCCTCCGTGGTCGCGATCGACCAGCGCACCGGTGAGGTGCACGCGGTCGGGGTCGAGGCCAAGCGCATGCTCGGCCGGACGCCGGGAACGATCACCGCGATCCGCCCGCTGAAGGACGGCGTGATCGCCGACTTCGACGTCACCGAGCAGATGCTCCGCCACTTCATCCAAAAGGTTCACCAGAATCGATTTGCGCATCCGCGCGTCGTCGTCTGCGTGCCCTCCGGCGTGACCGGCGTCGAGCGCCGCGCAGTCGAGGAGGCGACCCTGTCCGCCGGCGCCCGCCAGGCGTACCTGATCGAGGAGCCGATGGCCGCCGCGATCGGGGCCGGCCTGCCGATCGGCGAGCCGACCGGGAACATGATCGTCGACATCGGCGGCGGCACGACCGAGGTCGCGGTCATCTCCCTCGGCGGCATCGTCGTCAGCCAGAGCCTCCGTGTCGGCGGCGACGAGATGGACGAGGCGATCATCACGTACCTGAAGCGCGACTACAAGCTGCTCGTGGGCCAGCAGACCGCCGAGGAGATCAAGCTCGAGGTCGGCAGCGCGTGGGGGATGCGGGAAGAGGTGCAGGCCGAGGTCAGAGGCCGCGACCTCGTCTCCGGACTCCCGAAGACAGTGATCCTGTCCTCCGAAGAAGTCAGGCACGCCCTCGAGGACCCCGTCGCGCAGATCGTCGACGCGATCAAGTCCACGCTCGACAAGACGCCCCCGGAGCTCAGCGCCGACATCATGGACCGCGGCATCGTCCTCGCCGGCGGCGGCGCCCTCCTCCACGGCCTGGACGAGCGCCTGCGCCACGAGACCCACATGCCGATGCATCTCGCCGAAAGCCCGCTCACCTGCGTCGCGGTCGGCTCCGGCCGCAGCCTCGAGGAGTTCGAGGTCATCCACCGCACGCAGCGAAAGGGCCGGCGCCCCGCCTATAGCGGGAACAGCCGGCCGTAGGCGACCCGCCGCCGCGTCGCCTACACTAGGCCGTTCGTGCCCCGCGAAAGGTCAGTGCGCGTGGCGGCGATCGGTACTCCGACCCAGCGGTCCGGCTCGTCCACGCAAACAGCTCGTGCGACTGCGGTCGTCCGGAGACGGGCGGTTGTCGGCGTGCTCGCGGTCGTCTCCCTCGCGCTCGTCACGGTCTACTTCCGCGAGTCCGACGGCGGCGTCCTCCACAACGCCCAGTCGACGGGCGCAACCATCCTCCGGCCGTTCGAGGTCGGCGCCGAGCGGGTCGCGCGGCCGTTCAGGGACGTGGCCGGCTGGTTCAACGGGCTGCTGCACGCAAAGGACGACAACAAGAAGCTCAAGAAGCAGATCGACGCCCTTCGCCAGGAGATCATCCTCACCCAGTCCGCCCTGCGCGAGAACACGCAGCTCAAGCAGCTCCTGACCTACCTGGAAGGACCGACGTTCCCGAGGGACTACCGCCCGGTCGCCGCCCGCGTGATCGCCCGCGCGCCGAGCCAGTTCTCGCAGCAGATCGTCGTCTCCGCCGGCAAGAAGGACGGGATCGCCAAGCACAACGCCGTCGTCACGGGGGACGGTCTCGTCGGCGAGGTGACGAAGGTCGCCAACAACGTTTCGCAGGTGACGCTGCTCACCGACCCGAGCTCCGCCGTCTCGGCGCTCGACATCCACTCGAACGCGGACGGGATCCTCCAGCTCGACCAGTCGGGCTCCACGATGATCCTCGACCGCGTGACCAAGGACCAGGTCGTCGAGCGCGGTGACGTGATCACGACCTCGGGGTTCCGTTCGGGCGATCTCACCTCCCTCTACCCGCGCGGGATCCCGCTCGGCGTCGTCACGAGCGTCAGCCAGACCGACACGGACATCTACAAGAAGATCCAGGTCGACCTGTACGCCGACCTGCCGAACCTCGAGGCCGTGATCATCCTCACGCCGAAGCCCGAGTCGAAGGCGAAGTCGAAGTGATTCTCGACTCCGCCAAGTCGGCCGTGCTGGTGTTCGCCGCCGCGATCCTCCAGGCAGCCGTCTTCTCGAGCGTCCAGATCCTGAACGGGACGCCCGACCTGCTGCTCGTGACGATCATCTGCGTCGCGCTCCTGCGCGGCCCCGTCGTCGGTGCCCTCGCTGGTTTCTGGGGCGGCATCCTGCTCGACACCGCGAACCTCGCGACGCTCGGCGTCACGAGCCTGCTGCTGACCATCGCCGCCTACTGGACCGGCCGCTACGGCGAGACCACCGGCCGCGACCGCGCGCACGCGCCGTTCGTCGCCGTCGCAGTGATCACGTTCCTGTACGCGCTCGGCTCCCTCGCCTTCCACTTCGTGCTCGGGGAGCCCGCGCCGGCGCGCACGGTGCTCTGGTCGACACTGTTCCAGGGCATCCTGCTCAACCTGATCCTGACCTGGCCCGTCTACGCCCTCGCCCGCGTCCTGCTGCGCCCGCTCGAGCGCCGCGACCGCGTCCAGAGAATCCACGCGGTTGGCCAGTAACCCGACAGCCGGCGGCGGCAACCGCTTCCTTCCGCCCGACCCGCGGATCGAAGAGCCGTATCTCTTCACTCCGCGGATGGCGCTCCGCGTCGCGATCCTCGCCGCGATCGCGCTCGTCGTCTTCGCCGTCCTCTTCCTCCGGCTCTGGTCGCTGCAGATCCTCTCGGGGACGAAGTACGAGAACGCCGCGCTGAACAACCAGATCCGCACCGTCCGGCGAGACGCACCCCGCGGGAACATCGTCGACCGCTACGGCCGCGTCCTCGTCACGAACGTCGGCGCCACGGCGGTCGAGGTCTGGCCGGCAGACCTCCCGAAGCAGGGCCGCTACGCCGAGATGAAGCAGCTCGCAGCCGTGCTGAACGTCCCGCTCCACCCGCTCCTGGTCAAGCTCGAGCAGAGGAAGGACGACCCGCTGACGCCGCTGGTCGTGCAGGTCTCCGTGCACAAGCCGCAGCTCGACTACCTGGCCGAGCACCGGCGCGAGTTCCCCGGCGTGCACACACGGATCACATATCTACGGCGCTACAACTCGCAGGCGCTGCTCGCGCACGTGCTCGGCTACGTCGGCGAGATCAACGCCGACCAGCTGAAGGCGCTCCGCAAGGACGGCTACCTCGCGGGCGACGAGATCGGCCAGTCGGGCGTCGAGAAGACCTACGACACGTACCTGCGCGGCCAGCCCGAGATCGACGAGGTGCACGTGAACTCGGTCGGTCGCCCCGTGCCCGGGACGCAGCCGGTCGTGCGCAAGGAGCGGCAGGCGGGGTCGCGCGTCCAGCTGACGATCGACATCTCGCTCCAGCGCGCGGCCGAGCGCGCGCTGCAGTACGGGATCCGGCTCGCGCACGCGGACGGCAAGTGGCTCGCCGACGGCGGTGCGGTGATCGCCATGGATCCGAACACGGGCGAGATCCAGGCGATGGCGTCGTCGCCGACGTTCAAGCCGAGCATCTTCGTCGGCCGCACGAGGCCCAAGAAGCTCGCCCCGCTGCTCGACCCGGTTGTCGCGAAGAAAGACAACTACCCCGGCCTGAACCGCGCGACCGAAGGGCTCTATCCGCCCGGCTCGACCTTCAAGCCGGTGACTGCGCTCGCCGCGATGCAGGAGCGGATGATCTCGCCGTTCCAGACGCTGCAGTGCTCACCGGACTTCGTCGTCAAGGGCCAGGACGGCGGCGCGACGCAGGTCTTCAAGAACTGGGATCCCTACGCGGACGAGCCGATGACACTGCCGCAGGCGCTCGGCGCCTCGTGCGACACCTACTTCTACAACCTCGGCTACGCGTTCTACGCGCTCCCGCCCGACCGAGGCCACCCGCTACAGGGCTGGGCGAGCCGCTTCGGCTTCGGCCAGCCGACCGGAATCGACATCGGCCCCGAGCAGGACGGGCTGCTGCCGACCCCCGAATGGCGCGACGAGACGTACACGAAGAAGACCGACCCGTGCTGCTGGCGCGTCGACCGGCTCTGGAAGCCGGGTGACTCGATCCAGCTCGCAATCGGCCAGAAGGATCTGCTCGTCACGCCGCTGCAGATGACCCGCTTCTTCGCGCTGATCGCGAACGGCGGCAAGCTCGTCCAGCCCCGCCTCGTTCGCGCCGTGCAGCCGCCGGACTCGACCGGCTGGCATTACCTCAACCCGACGCTGCCGCAGCCGAGCGGCGTCGATCCGGCGGCCCTCGCCGTCGTCCGTGACGGCCTCTACCGCGCGACGCACGCGTCGTACGGCACGGCGACCTCGGTGTTCGGCAGCTTCCCCATCCCCGTTGCGGGCAAGACGGGCACCGCCGAGAAGGCGGTCCAAGTGCCGGGCGACAAATATCCGACGCTTCAGGACCAGTCCTGGTGGTGCGGGTACGCGCCGGCCGACAGCCCGAAACTGACCGTCTGCGTCGTGATCGAGAACGGCGGCCACGGCGGCACCGCCGCGGCGCCCGCGGCACTCCAGGTCTTCGAGCACTACTTCCATCAGCACGCCCCTCCGATCGGCGACATCTACTCCGACTGATGGCCGACCTCGTCTACAGCGCCAGCTCGAGAGCCCGCGCCCGGGCCCGCCGCCGCGAGCTCGCCCAGGCTGCGCCGCTGATCGCCCGCCTCGACTGGTGGATGCTGGTCGCCGTCGCTGCGATCGTCGGCTACGGCCTCTGGGCGATCTCCGGGATTACGCGCCACGACGTGGTCGGCGACCCGAGCTACTACGTCAACCGCCAGTTCGTCTTCGTGGGGATCGGCCTGCTCGCCCTGATCGTGGCGATCTTCGTCGACCCCGACATCTATCGCCGCTATCAGCGCCATATCTACCTCGGAACGCTGGCGATCTTCGTGCTCGTGTTCCTTGCGGGCGAGGTCTCGCGAGGGTCGCGGCGCTGGATCGACGTCGGCTTCTTCCGCTTCCAGCCGACCGAGTTCGGGAAGCTGCTGGTCGTGCTCGCGCTTGCGGGTTTCCTCGCAGACCGGTTCCGGCGCGTGGGCGAGAGCTCGGTCGTGCTCACGACGGTCGCGCTCGCATTGCTGCCGATCCTGCTGGTCTTCATCCAGCCCGACATCGGTTCCGCGCTCGTCTACGTCGCCGCGCTCGGCGCCCTGCTGTTCGTTGCCGGCGTGCGCTGGCCGCATCTCGTCGTGCTCTGGTCGATCGCGGGGATCGGGATCGCGCTCGTGCTCTGGCTGCTGCCCGCGGCCGGAACCGACGTGCTCAAGCCGTACCAGAAGAACCGCCTGACCGGCTTCCTCAATCCTTCCCAAGATCCGCGCGGGTCGACCTACAACGTCACGCAGTCGATCACCGCGGTCGGCTCGGGCGGCTTCGAGGGCCGCGGCGTCGCGGGCTCCACGCAGACGAACCTGCAGTTCCTGCCCGAGCACGCGACCGACTTCGCGTTCGCTTCGCTCGCAGAGCAGCGCGGCTTCCTCGGCGCCGCGTTCCTGCTCATGCTCTATCTGTTCGTCGTCTGGCGCGGCCTGAAGGTGGTGGCGACGGCGAGGGACGCGTTCTCTGCGATCGCCGCGGGCGGGATCGTGTTCGCGTTCCTGTTTCAGGTCTTCGTCAACGTCGGGATGACGATCGGGATCGCACCGGTGACGGGCATCCCGTTACCGATGATCAGCGTCGGCGGGTCGTCGATGGTCGCGAACCTCGCGGCGATCGGCGTCCTCCAGGCGATCCACGCGCGCGGCCGCGGGCGCGGCCGGCTCGCGCCCTGGTGACGAAGACAAAGCTTCCCGTGAGCCCCGGAGCGGTGCTCGGGATCCTCAAGGAGCTGCGCCAGGCGGCGGACGAGGACAAGCCGCTCGCCGTGTCCGGCTCGCCGGCGCTCGTCCCGGTGCTGGTCCGTGAGCTGGCCGCCGGCGGCGTTGCCTCGGCGGTCCGTGAGCGTGGGCCGGTCGACGGAGCGGCCGCGGTCCTTCACGTCGTCACGGGCCCGCTCGGCCGGGACGACGAGAAGGTGCTCGAGCACGCGGCCAAGGTCCGTGTACCGGTGGTCGTCGTCGCGGCGGGGCCGACCGATCCCGGCCACATCCGCTACGTCTCCGACCGCAACGTCGTCCGCATCGGCGCGGGCACGGCGATCCCGGTCGAGGAGATCGCCGAGCGCCTCGCGGACGCACTCGGCGAAGCCGGCACGCCTCTCGCCGCCCGGCTGCCGGTGCTCAGGCGCCCGGTCTGCGAGGAATTGATCCGCAGGTTCTCGCGGCAGAATGCCTTCATCGGCGTCGTCCCACTGCGCCGCGGCGCCGACATGCCGGTGCTCTCTCTCAACCAGGTGCGGCTGATTTTGCGGATCGCCGACGCGTACGGCTTCGAGATCGACAAGGAGCGCCTGCCGGAGGTGCTGGCCGTGTTCGGCTCGGGGTTCGGCTTCCGCAAGGTGGCGCGGCGCGGCGCGGAGCTCGTCCCGGTGCTCGGCTGGGCGCTGAAGGGCGCGGTCGCCTACGCAGGCACGCGGGCGCTCGGTGAGGCGGCGATGCGCTACTTCGAGCGGCGCGCGCCGGTCACGCGGGTCGCGGGCGCTCGCACCCTGTTCCCGCGCTGATGTCCGTCACGCTCGGACGGACAAGGCCTCGCCCTATCCGTCCGACTAAGGACCTAAAGTCCGGGCCGTCAGCGAGCGGGGAGGTTCCAGGTGGCGAGCATGCGTGAGGCGGAGGAGCTGCTCATGATCGAGGAGGCCGACGCCTGGTTCGAATATCTCGAGGCGACGAGGGCCCAGACGGAGGTGCGCTACGGCGAGGTCGAGCCGTGGGCGTGGGCTCGCCTCAACCAGCGCCTGCGCGCGATCCGGACGCGGCGCGCCAAGCTGCGCCCGGCCGCAGCCTGACTGCCGCCGCTGCTAGGGCTCAAACCGGGGTCGCTGCTACCCTGATGGACGAGGCACGTATGCCGAGCCTTTTCATCACCCATCCGCTGCGAACGAGCGCCCATCAGGAGCCGCTCGTGCGCGCGCATACCAAGGAGAATCGATTTGCCCCTGCCATGGTTTCGCAGGAAACAGTCCAGCGCGCAGCCGGAGGCTCCGGCTGTGGAGGTAGCACCAGCTAAGACCGAAGCACCGGCCGCGCCGCCCGGCGATGCAGTTTCAGAGACGGGCGGCGAGACACCGGCTCAAAAGAGGCGCCGCCGCGGAAGCCGCGGCGGGCGCAACCGCAAGAAGAACGGCGCCGCCGCCACGACCGCCGACGCGTCGGCCGTGAAGCCGAAGGCCCCGGACAAGGCGCAGCCTGCAAAGAAGCAGGAGCGCAAGGAGCCGTCGGAGCGACGGCGCTCGTCGTCGCAAAGACGCCGCCAGCCGCCGCGCCGCGCGCCGCTGCCGGCCGCGAAGCGCGAGCTGCTCGTCTCCGTCGACGTCAGCGAGCAGCGCGTCGCCGTCCTCGAGGACGACCGGGTCGCCGAGGTCTACCTCGAGCGGCCCGAGCGCCGCTCGATCGCCGGGAACATCTACAAGGGCGTGGTCGACAACGTCCTCCCGGGAATGGAGGCCGCGTTCGTCGAGATCGGCCTCGAGAAGAACGGCTTCCTCTTCGTGGACGAGATCGTCGGCCCCGAGCTCGAAGGCCGCCGCCCGCGCGGGCGCCGCATCACGGACCTGATCAGCCGCGGCGAGGAAGTCCTCGTCCAGGCAGTGAAGGACCCCATGAAGACGAAAGGCGCGCGGCTGACGACCGAGATCTCCCTGCCCGGCCGCTTCGTCGTCTACGTCCCCAGCGGCGAGGGCCTCGGGGTCTCGCGCCGGCTGGAGGAGGACGAGCGCACGCGCCTCCGCGACATCGTCAAGGCGATCGCCCCGAAGGAGGGCGGAGTGATCGTCCGTACTGCGGCCGAGGGAGCCTCCGCCGACGACGTCCGCCTCGACCTGGAGTTCGCGATCAAGCTCTGGAAGCAGATCCAGGCGCAGGCGAAGACCGCCAAGGCGCCGGCGCTGATCTTCCAGGAGGCCGAGCTGCCGCTCCGCGTCACGCGCGACCTCTTCACGGGCGACTTCGAGAAGGCGCTCGTCGACGACGACAAGACGCTGAAGCGCATCCAGGGCTACCTGAAGAAGACCTCGCCGCACATGGCCGAGCGCGTCTCGCGCTACCGCGACAAGGCGCCGCTGTTCGAGGCCTACGGCGTCGACGCCGAGATCCGGTCCACGCTCTCGCGTCGCGTCGACCTGCCGAGCGGCGGCTACCTGATCTTCGACTACGCCGAGGCGTTCACCGTCATCGACGTGAACACGGGCCGCTTCGTCGGCTCGCGCTCGAAGACGTCGACGCAGCGGCTCGAGGACACGGTCACCAAGAACAACCTCGAGGCGGTCAAGGAAGTCGTCCGGCAGCTCCGCCTGCGCGACATCGGCGGGATCATCGTCATCGACTTCATCGACATGGCGAATCCGAAGAACCGGGAGACCGTCGAGCAGGCGCTGCAGCAGGAGCTCGAGCGCGACCGCACCAAGACCTACGTCGTCGAGATCTCGCCACTCGGGCTCGTCGAGATGACGCGCCAGAATGTCACCGACGGCCCGCGCGAGATCCTCACGCGCAAGTGCCCGACCTGCGCCGGCGAGGGTGTCATCGTCTCGGAGCAGACCGCGGTCGTCGACGCCGAGCGCCGCCTGCGCGCGCTTGCCGCGTCGAAGCCGCGCACCAAGGCCTTCAAGGTGGAGCTCAACGACCACGTCGCGGAGCTGCTGATCGGGCCCGCCGCCGCGCGGCTCGAGGAGATCGAGACGCAGACCAGGCGCCGCTTCTTCGTCCAGGGGAGGGAAGGAGTGCCGACCGACCACTTCACCGTCCTCGACGAGGGCACGATCGAGAAGCTGGCGCCCCAGGATGCGCCCGTCGAGGAAGGCAAGACGGTCGAGGTCAAGCTCGTGGAGGTCGGCCGGCACGACGCCGGCTCGGCCGTCGCAAAGCTCGACGGGTGGAACGTCGTCGTCGCCGGTGCGGGGAAGCTCGTCGGCAAGAAGGTGGAGGTCCGGATCGCGCGCATGCTCGACGGAACGGCGTACGCGCTGCTCGCCGACGGCGCTCCCGAGAGCGGACCGGCCCCGATCACGGCGGAGGCCCAGGCCGAGAAGCCGACCCGCGCGTCGCGCGCGAGGAAGGTCGACGAGGCTGAAGCCCCGGTCGAGGAAACTGTTGACGCAGAAGCCGTTGACGAGGGCTCCGAGGACGAGGAGACGGTTGACGCGGTCGCCGAGGACGGCGAGGGTGCACCGCCCAAGAAGCGCACGCGCCGCGGCTCTCGGGGCGGGCGCGGGCGGAAGAAGAAGCCGGCGGGAGCCCCCGCGGAGCAGGGCGAGACCACCGAGGACGCAGTCTCCGAAGCGCCCGCCGAGGAGGAGGCCCAGCCGGCCGAGGGAGCCGAGGGCGAACCGCCGGCGAAGAAGAAGACGCGCCGCGGCTCGCGCGGCGGGCGCGGACGCAAGAAGCCGGCCGCTGCGGGAGCCGCCGCCGAGACGAACGGCGCCGCCGAGCCGGAAGGCGCTCAGCCGAGACGGCCGACGATCCACGTGCCCGAGCCGGAGGCCGACGCCGCGAGCGATAACGGCGACGAGCCGGCGGGCGACACGCCTGCCCGGAAGAAGACCCGGCGGGGGTCGCCGCCGCAAGCCCGCGAGCGCGACGGCGACGACCGAGCAACGCTCAGACGAGAGCTAGCACCTCGCTGAGCGAGGAGACGCGCGGGCCGTCCCACCCGATCGTTCCCTCGAGCTCCCACTCGTCGTACGGCGCGCGGATCAGAACCGGGCTCATCCCCGCCTCTGCCGCTCCCTGCAGCTCGCGGTACGCGCCGTCGCCCACGAAGAGGCAGTCCCCCGGCCGGACGCCGAGCATGTCCGCCATCCGCAGGTAGAGCCGCCGGTCCGGCTTCATCATCCGCTCGTCGGCGGAGAACAGCACCGCGTCGAAATGCGGCTCGAAGTCGCTCTCGATCCATAGCGCCGACATCTCGCTGCTGGCATTGCTGATCATCCCGAGCTTGAAGCCGCGCGCCCGGAGCTCGATGAGCGTCGCGACCGCGTCCGGCCGCGGCACGAGCAGCGAGCGCAGGCGCTCGAGGCGAAGCGTCATGGCCTGCGAGTAGTCGGTGACGCCGAGCTCACCGCACATCGCGTCGAAGCACTCCTCGATCGGGCTCGTGTAGCGCTGGAGGTCGTAGGCAGTCCAGACCTCGCGGAAGCGCTCCGGGTCGGTCCCGAGCACGCGCGCGGTCTCGTGCAGGAACTCACCGTAGTCGGCGGGAGGCGTGTCGTCGATCAGCGTCCCGAACAGGTCGAAAACCACGGCCCGAATGCGCATCTGGCTACAATGCCGATCCGGCGCGGGCAACGCGCCGCTTTCTATGACCTATGCGATCGTGAAGCTCGGCGGCAAGCAGTACCGCGTCCAGGAGGGCGAATACCTCCTCGTGGACCGCCTCGCGGTGGACGAGAACAAGACCTTCCACCCGGAGGTTCTGTTCGTCGGCGGCGACGGCCAGACCGAGCTCGCTCCGAAGGGCGTGACCGTGACGGCGAAGGTGCTCGGCCACGAGCAGGGCAAGAAGATCCGCATCGGCAAGTACAAGAAGCGCACCGGCTACAAGCGGCACAACGGCTTCCGCGCGTCGCTCACGCGGGTGCAGATCGAGTCGATCGGCAAGAAGGCGACCCGTGCGGCCGCTCCGAAGGCGGAGGCGGCGGAGGAGAAGCCGAAGGCCGCGGCGAAGCCGAAGGCCGAGTCGGCAGCCAAGCCGGCCGCCACGAAGAAGACGACGACCACGAGGAAGAAGGCGGAGTAATGGCACACAAGAAGGGCCTCGGCTCCTCGCGCAACGGGCGCGACTCGAACCCGAAGATGCTCGGCGTGAAGATCTTCGCCGGCCAGGAAGTGAAGGCCGGGATGATCATCGCCCGGCAGCGCGGCACCCGCTTCCGGCCCGGCCCGGGCGCAGGCATCGGCCGCGACGACACGATCTTCGCCACACAGGACGGCAAGGTCGAGTTCCGGTCGAGCGGCGAGCGCCGCACGATCTCGGTCGTTCAGTAACCGCGGGCGATGTTCCACGATCGGGCCCGCATCACGGTGCAGGCCGGGCGTGGCGGCGACGGCGGGCTGAGCTTCCGCAGGGAGAAGTTCGTCCCCAGGGGCGGACCGGACGGCGGTGACGGCGGCCGTGGGGGAGACGTCGTCCTGAGCGCGGACGCCGACCTGCGCGACCTCTCGTCGCTCGGGCCGAAGCGCAAGTTCGCCGCCGGACGCGGCGAGAACGGGCGCGGGTCGGGCAAGCACGGCGCCGACGGCGCCGACGTGGAGCTGCACGTCCCCGTCGGGACTCAGGTGTTCACCGACGACCAGATCGTCGCCGACCTCGCGGCGCCCGGAGCGCGTGTCGTGGTTGCGCGTGGGGGAGTGGGCGGGCGGGGCAACCGCCAGTTCGCGACGCCGACCCGCCAGACGCCGCGCTTCGCGGAGACGGGCCTTCCCGGCGAGGAGGCGGAGCTGGAGCTACGGCTCAAGCTCCTCGCAGACGCGGCGCTCGTCGGCTTGCCGAACGCCGGCAAGTCGTCGCTGCTCCGCCGGATCTCGAACGCGAAGCCGAAGGTCGCGGACTACCCGTTCACGACGCTTCAGCCGGTGCTCGGCACGGTCGAATCGCCGGACGGGCGGCAGCTGACGGTCGCAGACGTTCCGGGCCTGATCGAGGGTGCGAGCCAGGGAGTCGGGCTCGGGCACGAGTTCCTCGCGCATCTCGAGCGGGCGCGCCTGCTCCTGCACGTGATCGATGTGGCCGCGGATGACGTCGAGCGGCAGTTCCGACAGATCGACCACGAGCTGGAGGAGTACGGTGCCAGCCTCGCCGAACGGCCACAGGCGATCGTCCTGAACAAGGTCGACCTCCTGCCTGAGCCGCCGCCGTTCCAGCTTCGCGACGACCGGATCGTCGCCGTGTTCCATGTCTCCGCGGCGACCGGCCACGGGGTCGACGAGCTGAAGCGCAAGCTCTTCGAGCTCTGCCCGCCGGCGGCTCCTGCGGAGGTCGACCCGGAGGGGCTCGCAGAGTTCCTCGTCTACCGCCCGCAGCCGCGGGTTGCGACATTCCGGATCTTGCGCACCGACCGCGGCTTCCGCGTGCACGGCACGCTGCCGCCGCCCGACGAGCTCGAGGCTGCGCTCCGCGCCGCAGGGGCGCGCACCGGCAGCGAGATCGAGGTTGGTGACGAGACGCTGGTGCTCGAATGACGGGCTTGCTCGGGGGCGCATTCGACCCGCCGCACGTGGGGCACGTGGCGCTTGCCGAGGCGGCTGCAGAGCAGCTGGGCCTGAGCGAGCTGGTGATCGTGGTGGTCGACGACCCGGGGCACAAGTCCGTTCATTGCCCGGTCGAGACGAGAGTGGCGTTGGCGCGGGCTGCGTTCCCCGGCCGACCGGTCGAGGTCGACCGTCACGCGCGTACGGTCGACATGCTCCGCGACGGGCCGTGGCGCGACCCGGTCTTTCTGATCGGCGCGGACGAGTTCATCGCCTTCCCGACGTGGAAGGAGCCGGACGAGGTGCTCGCGCTCGCACGGCTGGCGGTCGCGAGCCGCCCGGGATATCCGTGGGACCGTCTGCAGGCCGTGCTGGACAGCCTCGACCACCCCGAGCGCGTCCTGTTCTTCGAGACCCCGCCGATGGCCGTTTCCTCGAGCGAGATCAGGGCAAGAGTGGCGCGTGGCGAGTCGATCGACGGCCTCGTGCCGCCGGCTGTGGCCGAGGAAATCGCCGGCCGCGGCCTGTACCGCGGCTAGACTGGCCCCGTCAACCGTACGGAGACTGACCGACTGACGCCGCTCGAACAAGCACGCCACATCGCCGCTCTCGCCCAGGAGAAGCTGGCGAAGGACGTCGTCATCCTCGACATGACGCCGGTCTGCTCCTACACCGACTACTTCGTGATCGCCACGGGCCAGAACCCGCGGCAGACGAAGGCGATCTTCGACGAGGTTCGCGAGACGCTGAAGAAGGAGTCGCGGACGCTGCCGGTCTCGGTGGACGGCACGAACGAGGCGTCGTGGATCGTCGGCGACTACCTCGACGTCGTGCTGCACGTCTTCACGCCCGACGCGCGGAAGTACTACGCGCTCGAGGATCTGTGGGGCGACGTGCCGTCCATCTCCCTCGAGGCTGTCTCCGCCTAGCGCCGCGTCTCTGCCCGATGCCCTCGTGGCCGTGGGGGGCGTTACTCGGTTCGGCGCTACACTTGGCAGCTCTGGGGCCGTAGCTCAGCTGGGAGAGCGCCGCCATGGCATGGCGGAGGCCAGGGGTTCGAGCCCCCTCGGCTCCACACACACAATCCCTGCTGAGGCCCGCTGACGCGGGCCTCGTGCTTCTCGCGAGAGAATCCAGCCAGATGAGAGTCGAGACCTCGATTGCGATCGGCCTGGCCGCGGCCTCCACGACCGCGATCAGCGTCGCGTACATCCGCGAGCACGACGCCGCGGCGAAGATGCCGCCGCTCTCGCTTCGTCGGCCGTGGCACACCGTGCGGCTCCTCCTCTCCAACCGACCATGGCTGACGGCCTTCGGCCTGGAAACGGCCGGATTCAGCCTCTATGCGGCGGCGCTTGGCCTCGCCTCGCTGGCACTCGTCCAGAGCGTCAGCGCCGGCGGCATCGGCGTGCTCGCCTACATCACCGCGCGCGTCACGGGCCGGGGCCTCGGACGACGCGAGCTCGCGGGTGTGATCCTGTCGTGTCTCGGCCTGCTCGCGCTCGGGATTTCGCTTGCCGGCGGCGCGGAGGAAGGGTCGGAGGGGGAGTTGGCGTGGATCATCATCTGGATCGGCGCAAGCGGCGGTGTGGCCCTTGCGGTCCTCCTGCTGCGTGGGCGCGGTCTGGACATGACGCGTGCGGTCGCTTCGGGGGTTGCCGGTGGCCTCTGCTTCTCGATCGGCGACATCTCGACCAAGATCGCCACCGAGGGCGGGGCGCGCGTGGCGTTCATCGTTCCCCTCGTCCTCGGCTACCTGCTCGGCACGCTGCTCCTGCAGGTCGGCTACCAGTCGGGCGAGGCGCTGACCGTTGCCGGCATCGCGACGCTGCTGACGAACGCCCTCCCGATCGCGGCGGGCACCGTCGTGCTCGACGAGCCGGTTCCGGGCGGCGTCTACGGCGTGCTGCGCGTGCTCGCGTTCGGTGCGGTGACGGCGGGTGGATTCTTCCTGGCGCGGCCGCGAACGACCTAGCGGCGAGCCTTGCTGCGTCGAGCCGGCCGGCGTGAAGCCGACGACTTCCGCGCCGGTGCGCCCCGGCCAGGGGTCTTGCCGTGCGACTCGAGGCTGGCGCGCAGTGCCTCCATCAGGTCAGGGGTCTCCGTCTCCTCGACCACCGGTGCGACGTGGATCTTCTCACCCTTGCGCTTCCGCTTGATCACGTCGAGCAGCCGGTCGGTGTAGGTGTCCTTGTACTTCTTCGGATCGAACGAGCCCTTGAAGCGGTCGATCAGCGTCGCTGCCATGTCGAGCTCCTCCTTGCTGACGCGCGCGCGCTCCGGCTTCAGCTCCTTCGTCGGCCGGATCTCGTCCGCGAAGTACATCCGCTCGAGCGTGATCACCCCGCCGCTGATCCGCAGGCAGCCGAGGTACTCGCGGTCGCGCATCACGAACGTGCCGACCGCAGCGAGCCCGGCGTCCTCCATCGCGCGCACGAGCAGCGTGTAGACCTTCTCCGCGCCGTCCTGCGGCGCGAGGTAGTAGGAGTGCTCGAAATAGATCGGGTCGATCTCCTCAATCGGCACGAACTGCTCGATGTCGAACGCGTGGCCGCCCTCGGCCCGCGCTGCCTCGAAGTCCTCGTCCTCGAGGTACACGAACTCGCCCTTCTCGATCTCGTACGCCTTGACGATCTCGTCCTCGGGTACTTCCTTCCCTTCCTTCTTGCAGACCTTCTCGTAGCCGATCGGCGACTCGTCCTTGCGGTGCAGAAGGTTGAAGTGGAGCTTGTGCTCCGACACCGCGGTGAACATCCGAACCGGCACGCTGACGAGCCCGAACGAGATTGTCCCCGACCAGATCGCGCGCGGCATGGGTGGCGTTGTGCCCGCGACGACGAACCCCGTAACCCAGGAGGCGGCGCCGCCGTTCTCTCTACGTGACGAGCATCCTGATCGATGGGCAGCCCGACGCCCTCAACCCAGAAGACCACGTGGTGCAGAGTTGGCGGCGCGAGCAGTTTGGGCGCCTCGGGTTCGACTCGGTCCTCTCTCGTCTGCTCGCCGAGTCGCCGGCCGACCTCGGCCTGGCGCGGCAGCTGCGAGAGACCGGGTGCCCGGTCGCGACCGCATTCCGCATCCTGGCCTAGCCGTAAGCTGCCCTCGTGGGAGGGCGGCCGGCTTCGGATCGGACGAGGGTCAAGCGCGAGCCTGAGCGCGGAGCCTACGACCGCGAGCAGATCGACGCGATCCTCGACGCCGGACTCGTCTGTCACCTCGGCTTCGTCCACGACGAGCACCCGTTCGTGATTCCGACGCTCTACGGGCGCGTCGGCGACGACGTTTATGTCCATGGGTCTTCGGCGAGCCGGATGCTGCGGACGTTGAAGGGCGGGGTGGACGCATGCCTGACCGTCACGTTGGTAGATGGGCTCGTCCTGGCGCGGTCGATCTTCAATCATTCGATCAACTATCGCTCTGTTGTCGTTTTAGGCAACGCCAGCGAGGTGACCGAGCCAGACGAGAAGCGGCACGCGCTCGAGGTGTTCAGCGACCGGATCCTGCCTGGACGCTGGGGCGAGGTACGTCCGCCGACAGAGCTGGAGCTGCGTGCGACGTCGATTCTTCGGATGCCCCTCGACGAGGCCTCGGCGAAGCTCCGAGTCGGCCCGCCGAAGGACGAGGAGGAGGACTACGAGCTCCAGGTCTGGGCCGGCGTGATCCCCCTCACACTCGTTGCGGGCGAGCCCGTGGCCGATCCGCGACTCTCCGTCGACATGCCGCCGCCGGCGGTTCCCGCCCGGTACTCGTAGTTCGAAACGGCCATAGCGCGGCTCAT
>JADMIO010814529.1_pt1 | contig 39729 bp, 30 predicted proteins | sample 8958161 | NCBI WGS metagenome assembly JADMIO01 (sample SAMN16585339, study PRJNA669376) | soil metagenome | isolation source: Crop rotation soil | place: USA: Cullars Rotation, Alabama | collected 2011 | reverse complement strand
CTTTCCCAGAGCCGGATGCGTTATCGACCCAATCCTGCAGCTTCTGAGGATAGTAGGAGATCCGGTAGCCGCCACGAATGACAAAGGCTTTGCGGCCGTCCAAAACGCGATAGGCGAAGCCCAGGCGGGGACCGAACTGTTTCCAGTTCGTGTAAATCAGATTTTGCGGCAGGCCCGCCTCTTTGTAGGTGATGATGTTGCCGCCGAAGTTCTTCAACGCGGTCACGATCGAAGGCAGCGTCGATCCGCTCTTTATGAAACTATCCAGGTCGGTACCGATCACATAAGCGCGCTTCGCCAGGTCAAAGGTGATCAGTGTGCCGTCCCTATCGTGCAGCGGATTGCGTATCTCGTAACGCAGTCCCAGGTTGAGAGTCAGCCTTGGACTGACCTTCCAGTTGTCCTGAAAATACCCGGCATATTCCTGGCGACGAAAATGGTACCAGGATCGTGAAAAGTCGGCGTTGTAGTCCGCCACGCCGAGATACATGTTAGCCAATCCGTGGCCGGTGAAATCCAGCGGGAGCGGATCGTCTTCGGTGGACTCGGGATCGATCAGGGAGGTGGCCAAAGTACCGAAATTGAAACCTCCCGCTAAGGGAGTGGAGTTCTTGTCGATGAGTTCAAAGCGTGAATGGAAACCGAATTGAAACTCATGCCGGCCCGCGATCTTAGTGGCATTGTCCTGGACCTGGACATAGTTCGTAATCAGATAAAAAGGAGCCTCGCCTTCGAACCCGTAGGTGTCCAGATCCAGGCCATCGAAGGTCGGCCAGTTCACCGCTTGAAAAGGATTCGGTAAACCGAGCGTGTGAGCGTAATTGGTTTGGTAATCGCCCGCTCCGCGACGGTGATAGTCGCGCGATCCGGTGGCAATCAGTTCGTTTGTCAACGTAGGAGAAAAGGTACGTACCCAGGTTGTGGACAACGTACGATTGGGCCACAGACGATTGGTCAACCCCGATACGTTGTTGAGCATCACCTGCGTGGGATATTGATACTCTTCTTTCTGTTTTCCGTAAGAGTACCGGCCATAGATCAGGTCCTTGGATGAGAGCCGATGATCGATTCGGATGCTATAGGTATCTGCTTCGCTCGGTCTGGCGACCGGGCCTGCCCAGTTGGGTCCGATTAGCGGATTGACATTGGGAAGAGTCGGCAGCGGCGTAATTGCGAAGAGAGCCTTAGCCACCGGGCTGATTCGCGCGGGATCGATGGTATTCGGAACACCCCTATAGGCCAATCGCTGCCGCTGGCTTGTTACGGGATCCGTCGTGAATGGATCGTACAGTTCGAACTGGCGGCCCTCGGCGTCAACTAACCCGCGAAAATCACCGTTTCGCATCGCCTCGGTGGGAACCGACCACTGCTGAGTGGAGTTTGAAATGATCCGGTTTGCTTCCCAAGCGAAGAAGAAAAAGGTACGATTGCGGCCGTCGTAGAGCTTCGGGATAACGACCGGGCCGCCCGTCGAAGCGCCGAACTCGTTGCGGTTAGAGTACGGTGCTTTCGTGAACGTGTCCTGGCGCCGCCGCGCAGTGCCGTATCCGCTGTTGCGATTGGTTTCAAAGAGTGAGCCGTGGATCTGGTTGGTTCCGCTCTTGCTGGACAGCATGATTGTCGTCGGACGCGCGAACTTCGCCGAGGAATTGTTGACTTCGACAGCGACCTCCTGAATCGCGTCAAGCCCGGGAGGACGTCCGAAGTCCCAGCCTTCCCAGACTTCATTCACCTGCGCTCCATCGAAGAGGGTTGCGCTCGAGTTTGTCCTGAGGCCATAGGCTTGGGGAATACCCGTTGAGTCAATGCCCGGCACGGTCTGCAGCAGCGCCTGGTAGCCACGCCCGTTAATTGGCAATTGCTCAATGCGCTGCCGCTCCAAGACATGGCCTAGAGTGGGATTATCGGTGCGAACCATCGGCGTCACGTCTTTAACTTCAACCTGAGTTGTCGTTTGCCCCAGCTTTAAAACCACGTCCACGACGGCATCCTGCTGCGTTTGAACGGTTAGCGTGGCCTCGTACTTCTCCATTCCCGCAAACTCGACCGACAGGCGATAGGGTCCTGGAACGAGTCCGGGGAATGAGTAGAGGCCGGATTCGTTTGTTTTCGTGGTGCGGGTGACGTTGGTAGCCGTGTTAGTCAGCTCCACCGTTGCTTGCGGGATGACCGCCTGGGCTTGATCATGGACCGTGCCCCGAATTGCTGTGCTGCTGGCCTGCGACCAGAGTGGCGTCATTGAGAACAGCGACGCAACACAACACGAGAAGAAAAGTCTAACCCTCATGAGGTCCTCCCTATGACAGCGCGGAATCGCGCACCTATTCCGGTAGTATAGTGACCGACCGGCTAACGCTGCAAGCCAGTCACACGACACGACCCATACGGCATGCGTAATTTTTGACCACGTCCGTTGGTAAAAACTGCGACACCTGTTCCGATTACAGGCTGAAGTGCGCTTAGAACCCTCCGGTTGATCGCGGTATTCCAATTGCACGTCAATTACATCGGCGAGGCCCAAAGGAATCACATTTGTCCTCGATGACACCCCTTAGGAGCCGCGGACGAAAAAGGAGAATCAGAATGTTTCGTTCTATAAAATCGACGATTTTGGCATTAGTCGCTGTTGGAGTCCCTGCGTACGCGGGGAATGCAAACGACCGGCTTCAAGAGGCGACTACGGTGCTCAACGAACTGCTCACCGCCGGAGACAAAGGTATCCCGACGGATCTGCTCGAACGCGCTCATTGCGCAGTTATCATTCCTGGCGCGAAAAAGGGCGGGTTCTTTATAGGCGGGCAATATGGCCGCGGATTCGCCATCTGCCGTAACTCCGCCCACACCGGCTGGGGTGCTCCGGCCGCAGTACGCCTGGAAGGCGGCTCGATTGGCGCGCAGATCGGCGCTGCCGAGAGTGACATCTTTATGCTGGTGATGAACGAGAGAGGTATGAAGCGCTTGCTCGAGAGCAAGTTCACGCTGGATGCTAGTGCGGGAGTCGCCGCCGGTCCTGTCGGCCGGTCTACCACCGCGCAAACTGACGCACAAATGACAGCGGAGATCCTCTCCTGGTCTCGATCGCGTGGAGCGTTCGCCGGATTGACGGTGGGAGGCGGTACGCTTCGTCCGGATTCCGACGAAAACGCCGAGTTATACGGAAAGAAGGTGACGAATAAGGAGATCCTCACCAGCATGAAAGCCCCGGCGTCTGCGTCCGGTCTGATTACGGCCTTGAATAATTACTCAAGAGGTGAAGAAGGTCACAAGGCCCGGCAAGCAAAGTAGCTCGCTGGGGATTTTGCGAGAGTATCAGTCGAATGCACGGCGGAGCCGGTGATGGCAGCCATGACGCATTACGGCGTCGACTGCAGCCGCTCCGCCACAGGGATGACGACTTCGATTCACTGATCGAGCTGACCGGCGACCGGCGCTTTGTTCTAATCGGGGAAGCCTCGCACGGAACGCACGAGTTTTATGAAACCCGCGCGCGGATCACGCAGAGGCTAATCCGCGAAAAGGGGTTTCATGCAGTCGCTGTTGAGGCGGACTGGCCCGATGCATACCGAGTGAATCGATACGTGCTTAAGGACGGTTTTGACGCGACTGCAAACGAGGCTTTGTCGGACTTCCGCCGCTTTCCCATGTGGATGTGGCGGAACACAGTGGTTCTGCAGTTCGTTGAATGGCTCCGCAAAGAGACTGCCGGGAGAGTCGGATTTTACGGGCTCGACCTGTATAGCTTGAATGCTTCGGTGCAGCGGTCTTAACTTACCTGGATAAAGTGGATCCGACGCCGCCCCACCGTGCGCGCTCCCGCTACTCCTGTTTCGACCACTACGCAGAGGACAGCCAGGCATATGGGTACGCAACCAGCTTCGGGCTTACTGAATCCTGCGAAGAAGAAGTGATCTCGCAGTTGGTGGAGCTTCAACGAAGGGCGTCGGATTACTCAACCCGCGACGGACGCGTAGCATCGGACGAGTTCTTCCATGCCGAACAGAATGCCCGCTTCGTGAAAAACGCCGAGCAATACTACAGATCGATGTTTCGCGGGCGCGTTTCTTCCTGGAACCTCCGGGACAAGCACATGGCCGACACGCTCGATGCTCTCGCAGCGCACCTGGACGCGCGGGTTGGGCGCAGCAAGATCGTGGTCTGGGAACACAACTCTCATCTGGGTGACGCGCGCGCTACCGACAGCGCTGAACGAGAAGAATGGAATGTCGGCCAACTGGTGCACGAGAGGCATGGAGACGATTCGTTATTAATCGGCTTTACCACATATTCGGGAACGGTGACGGCCGCATCCGATTGGGATGGGCCGCACGAGAGAAAGCGTGTCCGCCCGGCGCTCCCTGAAAGCTATGAAGCCCTGTTTCACGAGCTAAAGACGCCGGATTTCCTCGTGATTCCTGCAACCGACAGCGAGGTGGCGCATGCGTTGCGCAAGCCTCGACTCGAGCGCGCGATCGGCGTGATCTACCGGCCGGCGACGGAAACGATGAGCCACTACTTTCACGCCCGGCTGGCAGATCAGTTCGACGCAGTGATTCACCTCGATGAGAGTTCGGCGCTAACGCCGCTCGATGTGAAGAGTGAAGAAATTGAAGAAGAGACACCGGACATTTCCTTCCGGTGTTTAAGTCAGTACTACGTGGTTCCGCCGCGAGGAAGCGGTTTGTCGGTTTTAGCAAAATCGGCAGCGGCTTCGCCAGCCGAAGCGATATCCTCCGCACCGGTATCATGCAGGATCTTCTTCGCACGGCCGACCCAGTCGGAGCTGTCACAATGTACGGACATCAAAATGCCGCCACCGCGGATTCTTCCCTCGTAGCGCTTGGCTTCGTACTCCGGTATGCCCAGCCCCACAAGAGCTCCAATAATGCCTCCCACAGCACCACCGGCGCCTGCGCCGGCGAGCGCAGCGACGATGGGACCGGCAGCGATGAATGGTCCGATGCCAGGAATCGCAAGGGCGCCAATCCCAACCAGCCAGCCTAAGGCGCCGCCGATGGCCATTCCCGACGATGCACCCGCCGCGGTGCCTTCGGGAGCTTTGGTGTTCTTTTCGTGGGCGAAATCTTTGGTGCCGCGATTGTCAGGGAACAAGACAGAAATATCGGTGTTGCGATAGCCCGCGGCACGCAAGGCATCGACCGCGGCGCTGACATGCGCTTCATCGCGATAGAGTCCAAAAACTGCAGTATTCTTTCCAGCCATATAAACCCTCCTACGCTGTTAGAGGCTGCTGAGGGCAAATTTAGTACCATGCTTCCGTGCACGCGAGGCGTATTATCCTGTGCTGAATGCCACAACTCTTCGCGGGTACATCAGGGTTTGCATATGCAACCTGGAAGCCCGATTTTTACCCGCAGAAGCTGCCCTCGAAAGACTTTCTTTCGTTTTATGCGAAAAGGTTGAACAGCACGGAAGTGAACTATACCTTCCGCCAACTGCCGAAATCATCGACGCTTGAATCCTGGGTGGCTGCAACACCGCCGAATTTCGTATTCGCGCTGAAAGCTCACATGCGGCTGACGCACATTTTCAGGTTAAAGAATGCGGGCGAGTTTCTGGACGTGTTCTTACGCGCGATCGATCCGCTGCGGTCAGTCCGGCGGCTGGGTCCGATACTTTTTCAACTGCCGCCGCAGATGCGATGCGACGTTGCGGTACTGCGCGATTTCCTGAGCCTGTTGCCGGCCGATCTGCGTTACACCTTCGAGTTCCGGCATGAGTCCTGGCTGAGCGATGAGGTTTATGCGGCTCTGGCGGACCGGCACGTCGCGCTATGTCTGGCTGAATCCGAACGACTGGTAGTACCGGAGGTGATTACGGCCGATTTTGTGTACGCTCGATTGCGCAAGCCCGACTATACGAGCGAAGATCGCGCGGAGATCGCGCGGCGCGCGGAGCAGATGCTCAACTCCGGTAAGGATCTCTATGTGTACTTCAAGCACGAAGAGACACCCGCGGGCGCGCTTTACGCCGAGGAACTGCTTTCTGTCAGCGCGCCAAATCGCGCACTGTAATACCGACTAACGCAACAGTGAGCCCGATCATTACCGCCACCGCCGTCCAGGACACGAGGTTGTAGGTTCTCGAGTTCGTCCACTCCTTCATAAGCGCGTATTTGTTGACGAGCAGCGTCATGAAGATGAGAATCACCGGCAGCAGCATGCCGTTGATCACCTGCGAGATCAGAATCATCTTTACCAGCGGAAAATGGGGAAGCAGCACGACACCGCCGCCGATCACGATGAGCAGAGTAATCAGCCAGTAGAAGACCGGTGCTTCGCGAAACCGTTTGTTCACGCCCGACTCGAAGCCGAGACCTTCGCAAACGGTGTAGGCCGTCGACAGGGGCAAGATGCAGGCGGCAAAGACCGAGGCATTCAACAATCCTGCGCAAAATAACAAATAAGCATAGGGTCCGAAGGGTCTCAACGCCTGAGCGGCGTCCGTTGAATCTCCTATGTCGCGAGGTCCGTTGGACCAGATGGCGCCCGCACAGGCGACGATGATGAAGAAGGCAACCACCGACATCACAATGCATCCGACGATGACCTCAATACGGGATTCGGCGTAGTCTTTCGCAGTGATGCCTTTTTCAACCACGGCGGCCTGCAGGAAAAACTGCATCCAAGGGGCGACCGATGTACCAACCATGCCGATCAGCATGGTGATGTACTCCGGATCGAGCATTAGAACGGGCCTGACGCTGTACAGCGCGGCTTCCTTCCAATCGGGCTTCACCAGGATTCCCGAGATGATGTAGCAGACGAATACCGAACAGGCGAAGAGGAAGACCTTCTCGATTCTGGCGTAATCGGTCTTCAAGATCAGAAACCATACGGACACCGCCGCGAGTGGAACCGATATGTACTTGCTGACGTGGAAGAGGCCCAGGGAGCTCGCGACACCCGCGAAGTTCGCCATCACATTCGTGACATTCGCCGCCACCAGCGCAGCCAACATAAAAAAGGTAATGCGCAGCCCAAACTCCTCGCGAATGAGGTCCGACAGACCCTTCCCGGTCACAGCGCCCATGCGCGAGCACATCTCCTGCGTGATCACAAGCAGCACGGTAATGGGCAGGAGAGTCCACAGCGGCAGATAGCCATATTTGGCGCCCGCCTGCGAATAGGTGAAGATGCCGCCGGCATCGTTGTCGACGAGCGCGGTGATAAAACCCGGCCCGATCACCGAAAAGAATACGGCGATGTGGTACCGGAAGCGTTTCAGCACGCTACCGCGCCCTCAAGACGGAGATGATGTCGTCTGCGGTGATGATGCCGACCAGGCGGCGTTCTTCGTCGACGATCGGGAGAGTGAGAACGTTATATTTATCGAAACGTTCGGTGACTCGCTTTTCTGCTTCGCCAACGGGAGCCTCGAGGAGCGTGTCGAGAGCCAGGCTTTTCAGCGGGTGCGTTCCCGCAGCGATGAAGAGCTTTGCGAGTGGAACCGCCCCCGTCAGGCGTTGCTCGGAGTCGATCAGGAAAATGGTATTGAGGGATTCCAGCAACTCTTCATTGCTCTTCAGCGCCTCGATGGCATCGGCGACGGTTGCCGTCTCTTCGACCGCGACAAATTGCGTGCTCATCAAAAACCCGGCCGTGTGCTCCCGGTATTCGCTCAGTTCGGTTACCTCGCTCTTGGTTTCTTCGGTAACCTCGTCGAGAATCTCGCTTGATGTTTCCTCCTCAAGCTCGGCAAGCGCGTGCGCAGCCTCGTCGGGATCCATTTCCTCGATAATTTCGGCCGCCTTTTCGGTTTCGAGCGATTCCAGGATGCTTGCCTGAACATCCGGATCCATCTCGGATAGCGCGTCAGCGGCGACCTCGGCGTCGATGTTCTCCATGATGGCTTCGCGATCCTCCGGACTTAGCTCTTCGACGATGTCGGCAAGATCGGCAGGGTGCATCTTTTCGAGCATCTGATTCGAGATGTTAAGCCGCAGGCGGCGCTGCGGATCCGGTTCGACAATGTTGCAGTATTCCCAACGGATGGAATTGGGTGCAATGGACCGCTGCATCCGGCGGACCGCGCCGGAGGGGAGGACGCCCTGGAAGAGCCGGCGGACGATGGAGCGCACGCCGATATCGACCTCGAGCACGTTGAGGTACTCATACGCAGGCTCCGACCGAATTTCGAAGGTAACGTCATTGACGCGCACAACCTTTCTGCCGAGTGCGTCAATGATCTGCTGATCGAGCAGGTCACGCACCATGCGGAACATGTACTCGTCGGAGTGGTAGGGCGTGAGCTTCTCGTCCTTGAGAAGAATCCCACCGAGCGATATGGCTTTTACCTGGTCGTAGCGGATGGTGAGCCAGCTCCATCCGCCGCCGATCAGAAAGCGATCGATGCGGGTGGGATGAATGAGGGGTACGAGCGCAGCATCCTTGATGCGACCGATCTGGCGGCCACGGGTGTCGTACACCTTGAGCCCGATAAGCTCCGTGCAGAAGAGCAGATTCTCGGCCATCGAGGACCGTCCGTGCGCATAGGATGCCGGAGCCGGAGCCCGGTTCTAAGAACAGTTTATTGCAATTTGTTTCGAAGCATCTCGTTTACCGTCGCCGGATTCGCCTGACCGCGAGATGCCTTCATAATCTGACCGACCAGAAACCCAAGCACGGCGGTTTTGCCGGACTTGAACTGCTCAACTTGTTTTGGACTGGCGGCGATCACTTCGTCGATGATCTTTTCGAGCGCACCGCTGTCACTAATCTGTCGCAGGCCGTCCCGATCGACGATCGCGCCCGCAGAATCGCCCGTCGCATACATTTTCGCGAAGATCTCCTTCGCCATCTTGCCTGAAATCTCCCCTTTGCCGATGAGCTGGATCAGCTCGCCGAGATTTTCGGGTGAGACCGGAGAATCGGCAAAGTCCCTGCCATCGGACTTCAGCGCTGCGATGAGATCTCCCATCACCCAATTCGCGGTTATGCGCGGATCGCCGGAAGCGGCGACGGCGCGTTCGTAGTATTCGCTGGTTGATCGGGTGGCCGTGAGGACCTGAGCATCATACTCGCGGAGGCCGAAAGCTGTGATAAAACGCTCGCGCTTGCTGCGCGGCAGCTCGGGCATGTCGGACCTTATGCGCGAGAGCCACTGCTCGCTGATGTGCAGCGGGACGAGGTCTGGCTCAGGAAAGTAACGATAGTCGTGCGCGTGCTCCTTACTGCGCATGCTGACGGTCTCTCCCGTGTCCGCATTGTAGAGGCGCGTTTCCTGTACCACTCTGCCGCCGCTCTCGATGAGCGAGATCTGCCGCGTGATTTCGTAATCGAGCGCCAGCTTTAGAAACCGGAATGAGTTCAGGTTCTTCACCTCCGCTTTGGTGCCGAACTTCTCCGCACCGCGCAGCCGTACGGAGACGTTGGCGTCGCAGCGCAGGTGACCCTTTTCCATGTCGCAAGTGGAAACATCGATGAACTGCAGAGTCTGCTTCAGTTCTGTCAAAAACGCATAGGCCTCGTCGGAGCTGCGCATGTCGGGCTCGGAGACGATTTCGATGAGAGGCGTGCCGGAGCGGTTTAAATCAACGTAGGAATAACGGTCTGAATCGCTGAAGCCATCGTGAATACTCTTGCCGGCATCGTCTTCCATGTGCACCCGAGTGATGCCGATGCGGCGATGGTCCTCATTTACTATGATGTCGACGAACCCGTGCTCTGCGATCGGCTGATCGTATTGCGAAATCTGATAGCCCTTCGGCAGATCGGGGTAGAAATAGTTTTTGCGAGCGAAGCGCGAAAAGGAACGGACTTCACAATTCAGCGCGAGTGCTGCCTTGATTGCCATCTCTACAGCTTGCCTGTTGAGCACCGGCAGCGCGCCAGGCATACCGAGGCAAACGGGACAGACATTCTCGTTCGGCGGCGCGCCGAAGCCGGTTGCGCAACCGCAAAAGATCTTGGTACGCGTCGCGAGTTGAACGTGGACCTCGAGACCGATGACGGGCTCGTACCTGGCCAACACGTCAGGCGTCACGGGCGAAGCCAGGGTGGAGGACATCACTCCGATTATAGGAGAGCGAGATTACTGGAGGGCCTCCTTTATCCCGCTACCTCCCGTTTTTCGATCATTGCGAGGCTGAGCCTCGACGACTTGCGGCACGTCGGCGGATTTACGAAACGAACCCAAATCGTTCGCCGGCTTTTTGATTTCAGCGAGTTTCTGTTCTTCCAGCTGCGCGAGCCAATTCTTTTCGATGGCGTCTCTGTCTTCCTGTGCGCGGCGTTCCTTCTGAACCTTGGCGAGTTTATCGAGAACGCGGTAGTAGGCGCGCTCGATCGAGGTCAGGTAGCGCAGCAGGCGGTTAAATTCTTTTGGTTTTTCGATGAAGACGGTGGCTAAACCTACTGACGAGTCGGCGGCGTCGCCCATGAGCTGTTTGAGAACTTCGGTCTCGACGGCTCGGGAGCGATTGAGGCGCCAGCCGGCGGCGGCGAGCTCTTCGGCCAGGATCTGCTCGACGGCGTTGGCGGGTTGGTACTGTTCGAGGATTTCAGCGCGGAAGGCATCGTACTCGGCGGGGTCTTCGCCGGGGAGAACGATCTTCGAGCTAGTTAGTCCGTGTTTAAAACTGTTTCGAGAAGAGCGCTCTTTACCGGCTTCGGTTCGAGGTCCGGCGGAGCGTTGTGAGTTGGCGCGATTCGCAAGGATCTGGGCTGCTGTGGCCATGGTTGGATCTCCCTGGGGAATTGAGGAGGGGGAAGCGGGTCTCAAGAGACCCGCGCGGGCTGAAAGCCCGCCCCACGGGCAGGAGAATACGCCATGGTTCTGAGGATTTAGGGGAGTAGTGTTGAAAACACAGTGAATCTAGTTGAAAATCGCAGTAAACGGCACTTGACCGGCGGCCTTATTTCGATGATACTAGAAATATAGAGAGACATCAGCAATGGCCAGGAAACAGAGCCTTGAACAGATTACCCGCTATGCCGATATGCTTTCGGCCATGGGAACGGAACCTCGACTGCGCATCATGCGGCTCTTATTGTCTGCACATCCACAAGGGATGGTGGTGGGTGATATCGGCGGCGAACTCGAGATTCCAAGCTCTACGCTGTCTCACCATCTGGAAAAATTAAAGAACGAAGATTTGTTGAAGGTGCGGCGTGAAGGAACCTTCCTCTGGTACTCCGCGAATACGGAAGCGCTGCAGGAGCTGCTCGGCTTCCTGTATGCGGAGTGCTGCACCCGCAATAAGGCCATTGAACCGCACGCGATTGTCTCTTGCTGCTGAAAGGACAATTTCATGAATACACAGAATGTTAAGGGCGTCGTGAAAGAGAAATATGGCGAGGCAGCCCGGCGCGTTCGCAGCGGCTCTGGGCTTCCTGCGGATTGCTGCTCGCAGACCAGTTGCTGCGAGGGGGAGGCCGCGTCGTCATGCGACCCCATTACGTCCAACCTCTACGACAGCACGCAGGAAGGCGAAGTGCCTCAGACGGCGATTAAGGCCTCGCTCGGCTGCGGTAATCCTACCGCGCTCGCTGAACTCAAGGCCGGCGAAACCGTCCTCGATCTTGGATCGGGTGGGGGTATCGATGTGCTGCTGTCTGCGCGGCGTGTTGGCCCGACCGGGAAGGCCTATGGCCTTGATATGACCGTGCCACACGTGCCAGCAGGCGCTTTATCTGTTCCGTGATGTTAACAGAGTTCGGCGCTTCGACTCGGTAAAGCAGATGCGCTCCGTTGCCGGAATCGCAAACAACAGGGTCTGGGAAGCCTACGCCACGAAGGTCATCCCAGACCGCGCAGGCAGTTGTGATGGCCCTGCCGTGCTCTCTATCGGTCGAGCTAATTCCCGATGGCCGCACCGGGTCACAGTCGATAAGCAACCAACGACGGCAGCAGATGTCCACATCTGACGTCGTGGTTCCCACCCGCTCCTTAAATCGGTTCGCGGCGCGAGCAAGTAGCGCGGGGTTGCATGGATTCAATGTGGTGTAGATGCCGGGGAACCTGCCGTCGAGCTTTGCTGCATCAGCCGCTAGCTTCGCGGCGTCGTTGTAATAACCACTGATGGTCCCGTAGTGACCCGCCTTCAGAACTCGCAGCTCGTGAACATCCCCAGGCGCCATAAGCAACTCGGCGGCAGTGCGAATACTTGTCATCCGCGTGACCTCAGCAGAAACAGGAGCGCCCACCGGTGAAGTCTGTAGAGCCAGTGCACGAAGCACAGACACATGCGCGATTGTCGTGTGTTCCGTAGTTCGAGCACGAATAGTGTCTCGCCATGCACGTCGTCGAGCGGTGCTGATGAGATTCGCATGTAACGCCTCTTGTCGAATCAAGGTTCTCTCTAAATCCGCACGTTATTTGTACCCAGTCGCAGGCGAAACGAATCGGCTTGTTTGATGAGCGGCTCTAAAATTCGGTAGGCACGGTACCCCAAAGGGGCATGAACGTTAATATCCATCGGGCGTAGTCCGCACATCTTTGGACCTTCGTAATGCCACACTCCGTGCTCTTTTACACCGCTCCTGCCAGACTGCCTCAGCGACGGCAGCAGGAATTCTCAGCGTGGTGTATCCCCGTTTGCTGCGTGGGTTATCATTCCCGAGCGTAAAAACGCCAGGGCGGTCCTGAAACAAGCCTCGGATGGAGTCTGGAGAAAGCTGCCACAACTCGGCTAGTTGCTTCGGCGTGTACACCTTGCCAAACGCATCGGGCACACTGCCTGTCACCGTCATGTTGACGGGAACCGGTGGCGGCATCTGAGTTCGTTTTATTTATTGATTGGGAGGTGCTCTACGATGCGGCTGAAGCCGAAGGCCTGGCCGTTGCTGTAGGTCTTGCGGATGCTCGCGGTGTCTTTTGCAGGGGTACACTACCCGTCAGGCGGAGATGACGTCGAGTACCTTTACCGACCCATTCCGCCCAGCCACGAGCGCACATAAAATTTGCTTGGGCCATGCTGACGCGTGGTAACGGGCTATTGTCCGTGTCGAGACACACCACTGACGTCGGTGTGGGGATGTGGTCCCCGTTCAAGGCTCCCGTACTCACGTGGATTCACGCTCCGCAAGTATGCTCTCCAATTTTGCAATCACTTCCTTTGCGATTAGGCCCACAGGCAGCACGATAAAAGGTTCGCAAGGGTCGATACTCCGCTTCACTTTCTCAAAATCAATCACGCCGTTCTCGATGAATTCCCAGGACATGCCCGTGACCTTTTCATCGTCCGGCTCCAACGCTGGCCACATGATAAATAATTCCAGCCCGGTTGGACCGCTCAAATACTCTCGCAACCGGTCGACGTCAAAATATTTGGTCGTGAATCTCACCAAGTACGTTGCTTGGTTTGGCCCAAGGTGGAAACGCATTAGCTGCCGAGCGAACGCAAGCTGGAGCACCTTCTCTCCTGTGTATACACGTCGTCCGCCCGACCCGAGATTGGGCCAAGTGATGCGTCCCCGCTTCAGAACATTCTGCAGAGTGGCGTCGTCAAACCCGCTTGCAGCCAATGCGTCACCCGTCAAAAACCGTTCCTGTCTGAGGTTAATCATTGCCCTTCCGCGAAGCCATGTCAGAAGAAGAATGTCAGATTGATATTTAAAAGTCAAGGAGATTTTTACTACGCCGCACGGATTGAAGTTAACGAGGGCAGATTATCGTTTGGCCAGGGGTTGAAGTGGCCTGATGAGGGTTCGTGCGCCCTGCGGCAGTCTGTGACCGGAGACCGAGTCCGCTTCGGATTCTTGTACAAATTCTGTACAGATGGAAAGGGCCCCTGTAAATTGCTGAATTAACAGGGGCTTAATTGGTGCGGAGAGGGGGACTTGAACCCCCACGAGATTACTCCCGCTAGCACCTCAAGCTAGTGCGTCTGCCAATTCCGCCACCTCCGCAATTGTGTGGCAACTACTTACTTCTTCACTGGGGCTGCCGGCGGCGCCGTCGGGTTCGGCTTCGCCTGATTCGGGTTCACCTTGGGAAGCTTATTAATGTCGAGCGGGATTGTCTGAACCGGCTTATCTGAACCTTCCGGAATCAACTCAACTCGCGGTTGCCCCTTGGGAGCAGCCGGCACCGGCTGAGCGGGCGCTTGCGGCGCTGGGGCTGCAGGTGTCGCCGCGGTCTTCGGCTGCGTAGTCCCTTTCTGACGCTCCAGGACGGAGGAAGACGAGCCAGCGTTTCGCGTGTTCAGAATCGCAAGCGAAAGCGATGTCACCATAAAGACAGCAGCCGCTATGGTAGTAGCCTTCGACAGCACGGTGGCGGCCCCGCGGGGACCGAATGCCGTCTGCGAACCCATCCCGCCGAAAGCCCCGGCGAGATCCGCCGCCTTGCCGCTCTGAAGCAGCACTACTACGACTAGAAACAAGCAGACCACAACGTGGACGATGGTAAGGAGAATCTGCAGCACCGGGAACCTTCTCCCAGTATAAGTTCGAGCGCTACGGTTCGTCTACCTGCTCGCGCAACTCGGTCAATTCTTCCTTTTTTTCAACCGAGCAGACCTTTCCAAAAACGTCCCGCAATTTCTCGGTAGCCTGTCGCGAAAACATCCCCGATAACGCGCAAATAGCCGCGATTCCATAGGGATTCAGACTGTTGGTGGCTTCCGAGGTGGCGCCGGAGATCAAGCCGGCGCGAAGGACGAAATAGACGGTCATGGCAAGGGCGGAGCCAACCATCGGCCGCAGGAAATACCACCAGGCCCAAGTCGTATCCAGGCACTGCCGGCCGGCGTGCTCGACGAAGGATGATGCGAGATGAATATAGCTGCCGAGCGCGCCGGCGACGACGGCGAGGAGCAGAAAGCGGCGGTCATTAGGCAGTCCCACCGGTGAAGCCTCGCCCGGCCAGAGAAGAACAAGAGAGGTCAGCAAACTGACGTTCAGGGCCGTTATATAAGCCGCAATCGAAATTTTCAGCCGGAACGGCATTGGTGAAGAAGTGTTCGGGGTGTCCATTTTTTTTTAACAGCGATATTACGAAACAAAGCCAATTGACTCAAATCTTTTAACAACAGCGGCTTAAGCGCTCTTTTAGAGGGCGAAAACAGGGTGCGTTATCGCGCATGTTTAGAACGATTTTGAACGGCTCGAGAACGACGATCATGAGATTCCGCGGCCGGAAGCCTGCTCCGATGAGTAGCACACGTCCAGGCGATGTAGGCGGTGAAATTGCGGAACGTTGCTGATTACGGGGAAGATAGAAGTTCAGCGGAGACGTGACTAGGTCATGGCCTTACTGCGAAGCGCCGAATCCCCCATTTATAAGCCTCGACAACCCACAACGTGCAGCTGGACACGGAGAGGCATACACAGCAATCTCGAATGCTCAAGGGAGATGTTTCAAAGGCCTGCTGCAGAAAAGGAAGGTAAATCACAGATATCTGTAGTGCTATCGACAGCAGCATGGCGGCAAGCAGCCATCTATTTCGTGGGCCCGCGAATGCGCTCACACGGTGCGAACGCGAGTTATAGGCGTTGAAAAGCTGGCATAAGACGAGCGTCGTAAAGGCCATCGTTCTGCCGTGTCGTATGCCGCGGTCACCCTCGATAAATCCTCCTGCCAGCGACCCGTCTAACACCAGGAGCGTGCTGACAGCCATGACCGTGCCCACGAGTGCGACGGTAATCCACATCTCCTTGGTGATAACGTGCTCATCCGGACGCCTGGGGGGCCGCTGCATCACGCGCGGTTCGGGCGGGTCGAGGCCGAGCGCAAGCGCAGGCGGTCCATCGGTTATGAGGTTGATCCACAAAACCTGAGTGGCCAACAGCGGCAGCATCAACCCTTGCTGATCACGAAACCCGAGCAGTTCCGCAAACAAAACTCCCAGAAAGATTGTCAATACTTCGCCACAGTTCGAGGAGAGCAGGTATCGAAGAAACTTTCTGATGTTGGCGAAGATTGTCCGGCCTTCTTCCACAGCCGCGACAATGGTGGCGAAGTTGTCGTCAGTCAGGATGACGTCGGCGGCTTCTTTCGACACCTCCGTTCCAGTGATACCCATGGCGATGCCGATATCAGCGGCCTTGAGCGCGGGTGCATCGTTAGCTCCATCACCGGTCATCGCCACAATGGCTCCGTTCGCCTGCAGAGCGTCGACGATACGCAATTTGTGCGCAGGGTTAACTCGCGCGTAGATCGAGATCATCGCTGCCTTCGACGCCAGCTCGGAAGTGCCCGGCTCATCGAGTTCCCGACCGGTCACAGCTTGGCCGTCGGATCCGATGCCTAGTTCTTTGGCGATTGCAAGGGCGGTGCCCGGATGATCTCCGGTGATCATGATCGGGCGAATACCGGCCGCTTTTGCGCGCTGGACCGCGTCCCGCACTTCGGGCCTGGGAGGATCGATCATCCCCACAAAACCCGCAAATATGAGCTCCCGCTCAAGCTCATTGCCGTTGGAGTTCTGCCAATCGAGACCTGGAGGCACCTCGCGATAAGCCAGTGCCAGCGTCCTGAGCGCCTCCCCGGCCAGAGCGCTGTTGAGCCTTCGAAGCTCGGTGCGGCGGGCATCCGTCAAGGGTTGACTGCGGCCGTCTTGCAACTCAAATTGGCATTGATCGAGCAGCACGTCAGGCGCGCCCTTTGACCAGACCAGGTGAGAACCGGATTGCTCACGATCCTCATGGATGGTGCTCATCATTTTGCGGTCAGACGAGAAGGGAATTTCGCGCACTCGCCGGAAGCGCTGTTCCAACTGAGACTTGTCGAGTCCTCCCTTTCGAGCCGCAACGACGAGCGCGCCTTCGGTCGGGTCTCCTGTAACGGACCAGACTCCTGAGTTCGAAGCCAAGCTGGAATTGTTCACGAGGGCAGCTCCTTGAAGCAGCCACTTGAGCTCTGTCTGGTGAGCTTCGGAAACTAGGGCATTGCTGTTGTGAAATCTCCCCTCCGGCACGTAGCCGGAGCCTTCGACCTGCAGGCGACCGCCATGCGTCACTACCACGCGAACGGTCATCTCATTGCGTGTGAGGGTTCCTGTCTTGTCCGAGGCAATAACGGTTGCGGATCCCAGGGTTTCTACCGCGGGAAGCTTCCTCACAATCGCGCCCCGCCGGGCCATTCGTTGGACGCCGATCGCGAGCACCACCGCCACGATAGCGGCCAATCCCTCGGGTACGGCTGCCACCGCGAGCGCAATGCCGAAAAGCAGCGCATTCAAAATGGCCTTGGGACCGAACGCTCCTTCCGAAAATAGAACAGCGGTGACAACCACCAGCGCAATGACGACAACGGCGATGCCGAGTCGTTTTCCTGTACGATCGAGTTCGCGTTGCAGAGGCGTCGATTCAGTCCCCGCCTGCTCGAGCAAGCCCGCAATCTTGCCGAGCTCGGTGTTCATGCCGGTTGCCGTCACCAGCGCGCGGCCGTGCCCGTAAGCAGCCGTGGTCCCGGCGAACACCATGTTTCGCCGGTCACCTAACGCGGCGGATTCTGTAATTTGGCCGATGTTCTTCGATACAGGAACGCTTTCGCCGGTGAGCGATGCTTCAAGAGTCTTCAACTCTACCGTTTCAAGAAGCCTCGCGTCAGCGGGAATGATGTCCCCTTCGTCAATCAACAGCAGATCTCCCGGAACCAGTTGTTCCGAAGGTATTCTCTTTTCTTGCCCCTCTCGCACTACCCTGGCTTCGGGCGCGGACATCTCCCGCAGGGCCGCCAGCGCTCTTTCCGCACGCTCCTCTTGTGCAAATCCGAGCACGGCATTCAACAGCACGATCGCGAGGATTACGATCGCGTTGTAAGGAAGCGCCTCGTCACGCTCTACATACCAGACGACCAATGCAATCGCCGCGGCGATGATAAGCAGAATCACCAACGTGTCGCGTAGCTGACCAAGGATTCGTCGCCAGACCGACACAGGCTGTTGCGGGCGGAGGGTGTTGTGCCCATATCTTTCAAGACGCGCGCGCGCTTCGGCCTCGGCGAGTCCGCGGTCAGCGATTGATTTGAGCTTCGCTACCGCTTCGTCCGGCGATATCCGGTAAAACTCCTTCGTCAAGGTGTCGTCTGAAGGCATAGGCCAAATCCAGGTATCTTGGTAGATGACATGTCAACGCTGAATAGACGACATTTTGTAATGGGCTCCGCCCTTGCCTCCCAGGCGGTATTCGGACAGGATAGCGGCGCCAGGGTGCCCACCGGCGTTATCGGCACAGGAAATCGCGGTACCGCCGATTTGCGGAGCGTGGTCGAACAGCCCAATGCCCGCGTCGCAGCGGTCTGCGATATCAAGCCCGACCGCCTGGACCGCGCCGCGACCATTGCTGCCAAGGACAAGCCTGACACATACAGCGACTATCGAAAGATTATCGACCGGAAGGACATCGATGCAGTCGTAATTGCAACGCCGCCGCATCTCCACACCGAGATGGCGATTGCTGCTTTGAAGGCGGGCAAACACGTTTACTGCGAAAAGCCGGTTGGTCTGACGGGCGAAACAATCCGCGAACTCGTCAAGACTGCCAAAAGCTCCAACAAGGTGTTTGTGGCCGGCCAGCAGATGCGCTCCATGCGGCAGCTTGGCGCGGCGATCGAAAAGATTCATCAGGGCGCCATCGGCGACATCCTTATGATCAAGGCCCAGCGCCACGCTAACGCGGATCTCGATCACAACGGCCCTTCGGCCGACTGGTTCTTCGATGTGAAAAAATCCGGCGGATATCTCATCGAAATGTCGGTGCACAACCTGGATGTTTGCAACTGGGTCATCGGCAATCATCCGGCGCGCGCCGCGGGTTTTGGCGGCACCATGCTGTATAAGAACGACCCTCCCGGCCGCAACACCATGGATGGGTACAGTCTCACCTACGACTATCCGAACGGCGTGAAGGTGTCTTACACTCAGCTCGTGTTTCATCCCAGAGGATTGCCGAACGGCGGACAGTACATTAACGTGTACGGCAGTAAGGGTGCTGTCGATTTGATGGGCAACACCAACTTCTATCCGCTCGACGGCAAAGGCGAGACGGTGCAGTTAGCTCCGAAGCAGGAAGAGCCACGGCACGCGCACATGACCGCCTTCTACGACTCGATCACCAAGGGCGCAAAATCTCCTGCCGATATTACCGTTGGCGCCACCGCGGCCCTCACCGCAATTCTGGGCCATGAGGCCATGGTGAATAACAAGGTCGCCAACTGGCGTGACTTCGGCATCGACCTCTGATTTGACCCTTTCTCGTCTGTCGTAAAATCACGGAATGACCGCGCGGAGCGTTTCTGCGGTGTTTCTGGTGGCGGGAATCGGCGCCGCGGTCATCCTCCACGCGCAGCGCACGCGCAGTAACAACCGATGGGCCGTCTATGAACACGAAATGCAGGATCCCATTGACGATCCTCCCGACGCGGATGAAAAAGCCGAGTTCGTTTTCGGCCGCCTTCGTTATCGCTCACCGTTCGACGGTCGGTGGTACAGCCGGTGGGGCATCGACGCCAACAAGGGCGACCGGCAGTTTATCGCCGGCATTCGCCGTCTGACGCGGGTCCACGCGCGGTCGATCGAAGAGATCGTCGATATAGACAGCGACGATATATTCAACTGGCCATGGATGTACGGCGTCGCCGTCGGCGATTGGGTTCTGAGTGACGCTCAGGCACTACGACTGCGAAAGTTCTTCGACCGCGGCGGGTTCCTGATGGTTGATGACTTTCACAACGAGCGCGAGTGGGAGCGGTTTATGGCCGGAGTGAAAAAGATTTTCCCCAATCCGACCGTCATCGAACTTGAGGATGACCATCCGATTTTTCACGTGGCGTTCGACCTGAAGGACCGTGTGCAGATCCCAGGGGCAAACGTAGTGCACGGACCGGGCTATGAACGCGGCGGCATCGTTCCGCACTGGAGGGCCGTGCTGGACGACAATGAGCGCGTGATGATCGCGATATGCCACAACATGGATGTCGGAGACGCGTTAGAGTTCGCCGACGATCCGAATTATCCGGAGAAGTTCGCCGCCCAGGCGTACCGTCTGACAATCAACTATGTTCTGTACTCGATGACGCACTAATGCGAAGACTACTTTCCACTCTGCTGCTCCTGCCTGCGGCTATATGGGCTCAGAAATCCACACTCGAATCCGCGCTGTCCAAACCTCTTCTGGCGCCCAATCAGCCGCTGATCGAGGCGCAGGTCTTTACAGCGTCGCATGTGAAATCCATGCCGCCGGCAATCAACGCGCAGCAGTGGGATCAGCTTTCCGAACAGATCCGGAATGATGTGTTGAACAAAGTCGTGCTGCAGGGCGAAGCCAAACGCTGGCGTGATGCGAAGGCTCGTGTCGAATGGCTCGAAACGCTCTCTGGTCCCGGTTACCGCATCAAGAAACTGCGTTACGAAGCGATACCCGGTTTGTGGATTCCCGCGCTGTTGTATGAGCCCGAAAAATTCGCCGGCAAGGTACCCGTCATCCTGAATGTGAACGGTCACGAGCGCACGGGCGTCTCCACGCCCTACATTCAGATGCGATGCATCAATCTCGCCAAGCGAGGCATGCTCGCATTGAACTACGAGTGGTATGGCATGGGCCAGCTCCAGACCGATAATTTCGGTCACTATCGAATGAATCAGATCGATTTGGCCGGAACCAGCGGCGTCGCGCTGCACTATTTGGCACAATCGCGCGCCATCGATATTCTGCTCGCTCACCCCAATGCCGACCCGCAGCGCCTCGCCGTCACCGGCCTTTCCGGCGGCGGCTGGCAGACGATTCTAATCAGCTCGCTCGATAAGCGCGTGAAGCTCGCCAACCCGGTTGCCGGATACTCGAGCTTCGTAACACGTTCTCAGTTTCCCGAACTCGATCTGGGCGATTCCGAGCAGACACCGGTGGATTTGGGGAGCGTGGCAGATTACACCACGCTCACCGCTATGCTTGCGCCACGCCCAATCATGATCACGAATAACGCCCTTGATAATTGCTGCTTCCGGGGCGATTATGCCAACTCGCCTTTAATCTGGGCGGCGCGTCCGTTTTTTGCCCTTTACAATGCTGCGGACCGGTTGACGTATCACATCAACTTCGACGCCGGTCACAATTACGGCCAGGATAATCGCGAAGCCTTCTATCGACTGTTGCGCGATTATTTCTATCCGCGCGATGAGGATTTCCACGCGACGGATATACCCTCCGGATCCGAGGTACGCACGGCCGAGCAGCTACGAGTTGCGCTCCCCGCCGACAATCTCGACTTTCATTCGATCGCCGTCAATCTCAGCCGTGAGCTTCCCCGCAAGACGAGTCGATCGCTGGCTGAAGTTGTTCGCGCGAGAAACTACTCGGTGACAGGAACACAAGCGGAAGCGGCCGAGAGCGATGGAGTCATGACGACTCACTGGCGGCTCAAGATCGGAAACGATTGGACGGTACCTGCGGTCGACATCGTGCCGGTAAATGCGACTTCGCCGGTTATTCTGATCGGCGATAAGGGTCGCGCGGCGCTTGCGTCGGAAGCGCAGCGGCTGGTTTCCGAGCGGCGGCGCGTCATCGCGATGGACCCCTTTTACTTCGGCGAATCGAAGATAGCGAAGCGGGATTTCTTATTCGCGCTGCTTATTTCGTCGGTGGGCGATCGCCCGCTCGGCATTCAAGCCAGCCAGATCGCTGCTGTTGCCCGTTGGTTGAAGACGCCCGTCTCCATTGAAGCGTTCGGCCCTCGATCCAGCCTCATTGCCGAAGTCGCTCATGCGCTTGAGCCTCGCGCAATCTCCGGGGTCCAGCCTCATGGTGAGTTTTCGAGTCTAAGAGAAGTAATCGAGAAGAACATGGCCGTCAATGACGCGCCGGAGCTGTTCTGCTTTGGGCTGCTGGAGTCCTTCGACATCGCGCAGATCAAGGGTGCTCGCCGGTGACAGCCGGTTCGGCCGCTCCTTCACAGTCGCGGTCCTGAACGTGCTGTTAACTGACACGGTCCCACCACGGGATTGCCGCTTGCAAGCACTCGTTTACGGCCTCGATATTGCGCACGCCTGTTGTTTCCAGCCATTTCTTGAATGCCTGCGGGCCCTGCCGCGCATAAACAGGAACGCCATCCTGCCAGGTTGCGCGCCCGCACAGGACACCTGAAAACCGCGCGCCTGCCTCCGAAGCCATGCGCAGCGATTCGAGGAAGTGCGTCGTTGAAGCACCCGCGCTCAGATAAATGTAGGGAACGCGCGCAACCGCATCGGCCTGCCGGAAATATTCGAGCGCCGTGCTGCGCGCATATGCGCTGTGCTCGCCATCGACAAAGGTGACATTCACCGGAAACTCCACCTTCAACACATCAACTTTGTAGATGTCTTTTGAAAACTCCTCCATGCTCCGAATGACGATCTCAGGCTTTATTCGGGCATACTCCAGCCCCTTGGGATCGGCACCCGCGGGATCGTAGCCGACCGGTTCGAGAAAAAACGGCATATCGAGCGCCTCACATTCGTGCCCGATGCGTTGAATGAGCGCCTTCTTTTCGTCGTTTGCACATTCGTCATCGAAGGGCGTGTAGGAGAGCAGGATTTTGATGCCGTCGGCACCGAGATCCCGCAAGCGGCGCACGGACAGGTGGGGCATGAGCGCGAGCATTCGGTGCGGCCGCGGGTTCTCATATCCGTCGCATTCATAGGTGATGAGCAAACCGCTCTGCTCCGCGCGCTGCGCAAAGGCTTCGGAGCCGAATTCGGGATCAATCAGCACCGCTGAGGCATATTGCGTGAGTACCTGTGCGACCGAACACTTAAATTCACCGAGCTGCGCGTCCGTGATCTGGTTGAGCGTCACGCCCGCAGCGTTTGCGATCATCTGGCGGAGACTCTTGCGCTGGTCGACCGCGACGGCTGCAATTATGCCGCGGCCGCTCGAAAGCGCCCTGAGCCGTCGAGCCTTGGCTTCTGAAATCTCCAATGAGAATTACCTCCCTTTGTTAAAATAAGCAATCGACGGCCGCGATGCTGATTAGAAAATCATTTGTGCAGCTTTGCGCGGCCACGGCGGCGCTACTTATCCTCGGCGCGTGCAAACAGCAAAAGGTGCAAACAACGGCGGGTCCGCCGCCGGTTCCGGTATCGATCGCAAAAGCATCTCAGGAATCTGTACCCTTCGAGTTGCGTGTTGTCGGTACTGTCGAAGCCTCAGCCACGGTCCAGGTGAAGTCTCAGGTTGCCGGCGAGTTGGTGCGCGCTCATTTCACCGAGGGAAAAAACGTAGAAAAGGGGGCGCTGCTTTTCGAGATCGATTCGCGGCCTCATCGTGAGGCTTTGCGGCAGGCGGAAGCGGCGGTAGCGCGTGAGAGGGCCCAGCTGCGGCAGGCCGAAGCCACTCTCGGCCGCGAACAGGCCCAGGCAAAGAACGCGGATGCGGAAGCCACTCGATACAACGAACTCGCCAAGGCGGGAGTTATTTCGCGATCGCAGCAGGAACAGGTTGTCACCAGCGCCGATGCTTCGCGTGAATCGGTTCGCGCCGCACAGGCCGCCATAGAAAGCACACGCGCGGCGCTTGACAGCGACCTTGCCGCCGTTGACCGTGCCAAGCTGGATATCAGTTACTGTCTAATTCGCGCGCCGTTCTCCGGCCGGACCGGAAACATTTTGATCCATCCCGGGAATCTCGTCAAAGTGAACGATGTTCCGCTGGTGGTAATTCACCAGGTATCACCTATCTTCGTCAACTTCAGCATTCCGGAAAAACACCTCAACACGGTCCGGCAGCTTGGCGCGCGAGGCAAGCTTCCGGTACGCGTTACTTTGCAAGACGACCCCTCGCGAAGCGTCGGCGGACGCGTTTCCGTTATAGACAATGCCGTCGATACGGCCACCGGCACGATTCGTTTGAAAGGCACCTTTGACAATCGTGACGGAATACTGTGGCCCGGGCAGTTCATTAACGTGATTCTCACCCTCGGTACGGTCGAGAACGCCACGGTGGTGCCGGCCGAAGCTGTGCAGAACGGGCAGCAGGGGCAGTTCGTTTACGTGGTGAAACCCGATCAGACGGTAGAGCCACGTGTTGTGGTTGCCGGCCGCTTGTTCGAGAAAAAGATCGTGATTGACAAAGGCGTCGCGCCCGGCGATACCGTCGTGGTAGATGGCCAGCTGCGCCTCTACCCGGGCGCCCGCATTCGGCCGGTGGATGCGCGAAAGATGGACGAGACGGCGTTATGAATCTTTCCCGCATCTTCATCGAACGGCCGATCATGACAACGCTGGTGACGTTTGCCATCCTGCTGTTCGGAATTGTGGCTTTCCGCGCGCTGCCTGTTGCCGCATTGCCGTCGGTGGATTACCCCACCATTCAAGTTCAGGCTTCTCTGCCCGGCGCCAACCCGGAGACAATGGCCTCTACGGTCGCGACACCGCTCGAACGTGAGTTCGCGACCATCGCCGGTATCGAATCGATGAGCTCCACCAACGGGCAGGGAAGTACGTCAATCACGGTGACCTTCGCGCTCGATCGCGATATCGACGCAGCGGCGCAGGACATTCAGGCGGCGATCTCGAAAGCAGGCGGGCGCTTGCCCAACAGCATGCCGCGTCCGCCGTCTTTTCAAAAAGTCAATCCCGCCGAGCGGCCGATTCTCTTCCTTTCGCTCAATTCCCCAACCTTGCCGCTCTATACGGTCAACGAGTACGCCGATACTTTGCTCGCGCAGCGCATCTCGATGGTGAGCGGTGTGGCCAACGTTCAAGTGTATGGGGCCCAGAAGTACGCCGTCCGCGTGCAGCTCGATCCAGATCAATTGGCCGCCCACGACATCGGAATCGATGAGGTGCAGCGCGCTATTCAGACCAGCAACACTAATCTTCCTACTGGCCGCCTGGACGGCGATAAACAGGCATTCACGATTCAGTCGACCGGTGGACTACCGGATGCCGCCTCGTATCGACCGGTAATCGTTGCGTGGCGAAACGGCTCGCCCGTCCGCCTGGATCAGCTTGCCGATGTGATCGACAGCGTCGAGAACACCAAGACCATCGGCTGGAACAACGGCGAGCGCTCCGCGGTTCTCGGCATTAATCGTCAGCCCGGCAGCAACACCGTCGAGGTCGTCAACCGGATTAAGGAACTTCTGCCGGCGTTACGGCACGAACTGCCGCCTTCGGTGAACCTGAATATCGCCTTTGACGCATCGCAGTCGATCCGCGGGTCGATCCGCGACGTCGAGTTCACGCTGATGCTCACCGTGGCGCTCGTCGTGATGGTCATCTTTCTGTTCCTCCGAAACCTGCGCGCCACCATCATTCCCGGACTCGCGGTGCCATTCTCGATTGTCGGAACCTTTGCCGTGATGTACCTGCTCGGCTACAGCCTCAACAATCTCTCGCTGATGGCGCTGACACTCTCGGTCGGATTCGTCGTCGACGATGCCATCGTAATGCTCGAAAACATCGTGCGCCACATGGAGATGGGGAAATCACGGATGGAAGCGGCCTTTGCGGCCTCGTCCGAGATCGGCTTCACCATCATTTCCATGACCGTGTCACTGGTCGCCGTGTTCATCCCGGTGCTGTTCCTGGGAGGAATTGTCGGGCGGCTGCTTCACGAGTTCTCCGTCACGATTGTGGTGGCGATCCTCATCTCCGGTTTCGTCTCGCTGAGTCTCACGCCAATGCTGGGCAGCCGGTTCCTGCAGACGGAGCACAAGGCGCGGCACGGCCGCATGTACAACGTTCTCGAGCATGGACTTACCAGCATGACCCGGGGCTACGAACGCACGCTCGGCCTCGCCATGCGGCACCGGTTCGCAACTCTGATGGTCGCAGTGCTCATGCTTGCGGGCACCGCATGGCTATTTGTGACAATGCCCACCGGCTTTATACCGAGTCAGGACAGCGGATTCATGTTTGCGATGACGCGTGGACCCGAAGACATTTCCTTCGATTCGATGGCCAGGCACCAGAAGCAGGTTGCGAATGTTGTCGGCGCGCATCCCGAGGTGGATAGCGTTGGCGCGTTTGTAATGGGCGGTAATCAGGGAATCATGTTCGCGCGCATGAAGCCTCGCCACGAGCGTGCGCATTCCGTTGACGAGATCATTGACGATCTCCGTCCGAAGGTTGGCGCTGTACCGGGAATCATGGTCTTCATGCAGAACCCGCCACCGATTACCGTCAGCGGTCAGTTTGCTACCAGCGCCTACCAGATGACGCTTCAAAGCGTCAATCTCCGCGAGATGTACGAATGGGCGCCGAAGCTGATGGCCAAGATGCGGGAGCTGCCGGGCATCGTCGACGTCAACACCGACATGCAAATCGCGAGCCCCGAGGTTGTCGTCGATATCGATCGGGACCGCGCCCTTGCGCTCGGAGTAACGCCGCAGCAGATTCAGAACGCGCTGTTCACCGCATACAGCTCGCGGGAGGTCTCGACCATCTACGCTCCGGCTAACCAGTATTCGGTAATCATGGAGGTCGAGCCGCAATACCAGCGCGAGCCCTCGGCGTTATCGAAGTTATATGTACGCTCGCAGCAGGGTGCGCTGGTTCCTCTCGATGCCGTCACTACCCTTCGCAGGTCCGTCGGTCCGGTGAGCGTGGCCCACTTCGGCCAGCTCCCCGCCGTGAATCTGAACTTCAACCTACGGCCTGGCTTCTCGCTCGGAGAAGCCGCGCAGCACATCAACCGGACTATCGACGAGCTGCGAATGCCGCAGACAATCACCGCCAGTTTCCAGGGAACCGTCAGAGAATTTCAACGATCCTTCGAGAATATGACGCTGCTGCTTATCGTGGCCGTGCTGGTGATTTACATCGTATTAGGCGTTCTTTATGAAAGCTTCATTCACCCGATTACGATTCTTTCGGGTCTTCCGGCGGCCGTATTCGGCGCCCTGCTCACGTTAAAGCTCTTCGGAAAAGAGATCGATCTCTACGCATTTGTAGGTATCATCATGCTGTTCGGTGTCGTAAAGAAGAATGCGATCATGATGATCGATTTTGCGATCGACGCGCGCCGCGAAGGCGCCAATGCTTACGACGCCATCTGGGAGGGGTGCATTCTGCGTTTCCGTCCAATCATGATGACCACCGTCGCCGCGCTCTTTGGCACGTTGCCCATTGCGCTCAAATACGGTGAAGGCGCCGACGCCCGGCAGCCGCTCGGGCTCGCGGTGGTCGGAGGATTGGTAGTCAGCCAGTTTCTGACGCTCTACATTACGCCTGTCATTTACCTCTATCTCGATCGCTTCCAGCAGCGGTTGAGCCGCCGCAAACGTGTCTCCGATACGCGCCAGGCGCCGGTACCTGTGGAGGCACGATAGACTCGTAACTTCGCATGTCGAGAACGGCCGTCATGGTTGGTTCGAGCGGTCTCGTCGGCGGCTGCTGCCTGGAGCGGCTTCTGCACGATCCGGAATACTCACGCGTGATCCTGCTCGTCCGCCGCAACGCCCTGGTTCGGCATCCGAAGACAGAGGAGCGGATCGTCAACTTCGACGAGCTTCCGTCGGTAGAGTTTGAGCCTGGCGCCGACGTATTCTGTGCGCTTGGCACCACCATTCGCAAGGCAGGTTCGGAGGCGGAATTCCGGAAAGTGGACGTAGACTATCCTGTCGCGCTCGCCAGGCGATCGCATGCACTCGGGGCGCAGCGTTTCATTGTCGTCTCGTCTGTCGGTGCCGACGCAGCTTCGTCTAATTTTTACCTGCGTACTAAGGGGGAAATGGAGCAGGCAGTGCAGGCGCTTCCCTTTCAAGCGATTCACATCTTCCGGCCCAGCTTTTTGGTCGGTGAGCGGCGCGAATTGCGTCCAGGCGAGGCGATAGGGGGAGCATTGGCGCAGCGGCTTCAATACCTGCTCCTCGGCGGGCTGCGCAAGTATCGTCCGATTGAAGCCGATACCGTTGCCGCCGCGATGATCGCCGCGGCGCTGGGACCGGCTGCCGGCGTTCAGATTTACCGCTACGACGCAATTCGCGAGCTGGCTGCCGCAATGAAGGTCCGCCGTTCCGCTCAGGCCTAGCGAAAAATTGCCTTCTCAGCCGTTGACTCTCGGCCGCCGGATCGCAATGCTGAGCGTTGCCGCCAGCGGCGGACTGGCGATCGCGAACGTCAGCGTCGGAATGCTGGCCCGCTCAACGTCGGTGGTTGCGGCGGGTCTCGAGTTCGTTGGGGATGTGTTGTCGTCGGCCATCGTGTTCTTCGGCATGATGATCGCGGCTCGGCCACCGGATGCCAATCATCCGTATGGGCACGGCCGATTTGAAATTCTCGCCGGACTGCTGGTGGGTTTGATTTTGGTACTGGGCGGTTCCGGCATCGCTTTCGGATCGCTTCAAAAGGTAAGCGGCGATGTCCATCCCGCGCCGGCCCGGTCGGCTCTCGCACCTCTGCTTGCGGCCGTCGCTGTCAAGACTGTGCTGGCTACAGTGAAATTTCGCACCGGCCGGCGGATAAACAGTGCCGCGCTCGTTGCCGACGCCTGGAACGATACGGTGGACATTCTATCGGCGTTGGTGGCACTGATTGCCGTCGGTCTGACCCTCCATAATCCCCAAGAGTTCATGACGGCTGACTCCTATGGAGGCTTTGCCGTCGGCGTCATCGTCGTCCTTACCGGCATGCGCGTGGTCCGCGATGCGTCTCTGGAGCTTACCGACACGATGCCGTCAGCCGCGATGCTCGCCAGAATACGCGAATTCGCGCTCGAGGTACCCGGTGTCGAGGGAGTTGAGAAATGCTTCGCGCGCAAGACGGGTCTTCAATACCATGTGGACATTCATATCGAAGTCGACCCCGGCTTGACGGTGGCGCGCTCCCATGACATCGCCCGAGAGGTGAAGCATCATCTGCGGCGGCAGGTGACGTCCGTTGCTGACGTTCTCGTGCACGTGGAACCGGCTCAGGGTGGGACCGTAGCCCGGTCGCCGAATGAGTGATACGATCGATCCAGAATGATCACCAGACGACAATTTGTTGGCGCGAGCGCGGTTGGTATTGCTTCACAGCTCAGCCTGAATGCCTCTCCCCTTGGGCTGCCCATGGGCTGTCAGGTCTATCCCGTCAAAACTGCTCTCGGAAAGGACTTTGAGGGCACCCTGCGGGAGCTCGCAGCGATCGGATATAAAAATATCGAGATGTGCTCGCCGCCCGGATACGGCGCCGACTTCGCGTCTCTGGCGAAGATGAGCGCTTCGGAAATGAAGCGCATCATCCATGGCGCTGGCTTGCGCTGCGAAAGCTCCCACTACACGCGCAAAGAGCTCAAGGAGAATCTCGATGAGAGGATCGCCTTTGCAAAGGAGCTCGGCCTGAAGCAGATGATCCTGTCGAGCATGGCCATCCGCAAGGACGCAACCATGTCGGATTGGACCAGCGCGGCGGAAGAGCTGAACAAGATGGGTGAGCAGATGCACAAAGCCGGCATCCAGGCGGGCTTCCACAATCACAGCGTCGAATTCACGGAGCTGGGCGGAAAGCTGATCTACGATGAGCTGATGAAGACGCTGGATCCGAAGCTGGTCAAGATGCAGTTTCAGGTTCTCGTCATCAATCAGGGTTTCGATCCCGCCGAGGTGTTGCAAAAATATCCCGGCCGATTCGTTTCCATGCATCTTATGGACTGGTCCGTCCCCACCAAAAAGCTGGTGCCGGTGGGAGAGGGCTCGATCGACTGGAAGAAGCTCTTTGCTGCCGCTAAAAAGGCCGGCGTCAAAAATTACTTCGTGGAAATGAACATGGACGCTCTGAAGACGAGCTACTCCTATCTTCACCAGCTTAATTCTTAGTACTAGCCCTACGCGTAACCATGGGCAGTTGCGCGACGCCACGCACTGCGTGTTATAATCCCCCCGAGCTTCTCGGAAAATCTTAAGCAAGGGTTTGGGGGACAGTATTACTCGTCGTGCGTTTGTAGCGGCCCTGGGCGGTGCACTTTCGGCTGCCAGGCTCACTGGCCAAAGCGTCAAGCCGCCCAATATTATCGTCATACTTGCGGACGATCTCGGCTTCGGCGATGTCGGTTGTTTCGGCTCGACATTACCGACTCCTAATCTGGATCGCATGGCTCAGGAAGGCGTTCGCCTGGAGCGCTTTTACTCGGCGAGTCCGGTATGCTCTCCGTCGCGAGCGGCACTCCTCACCGGCCGCTATCCCGCACGATGCGGTGTGATCAACGTTCTTATGCCTAACGCGACAGACGGTCTGAAGGCATCGGAACGGACCGTTTCCAAGATTCTGCGTGAACGCGGATATCGCACCGGATGCATCGGGAAGTGGCACTTGGGGACGACCAGCAACTGTCTCCCCGGCAGTTTGGGCTTTGACGATTTCTATGGAGTCCCCTATAGCAACGACATGTCGCCGCTGCCGGTCCTGCGTGGTACTGACGTCATGGATCCCACGCCGGCCCTGGGAGGTTTGACCGAAAGATTCACCGCACAGGCTGTCAATTTCATCGATCGAAATAAGGACAAGCCATTCTTCCTCTATTTCGCCCACACCGCTCCTCACATTCCGCTAGTGCCTTCGGACAGGTTCCGTGGCAAGTCCGGAAGGGGAGCCTACGGCGACGTCGTCGCCGAACTCGATTGGAGCGTAGGCGAAGTGCTCAATGCTCTCAAGCGAAATGGTATCGACGATAACACTCTGGTGATCTTTACGAGCGATAATGGCCCCTGGTATCAGGGGAGCGCAGGGAGGCTTCAGGGCCGTAAGGGGTCCACTTATGAGGGCGGGGTAAGGGAGCCATTCATTGCGCGTTTCCCTGGAAAAATACCCGCTGGATCGGTAGCTACAGGGCTCGCCTCCGCGATGGATCTTCTGCCCACTTTCGCGCGGCTGTCCGGCGCATCCGCCCCGGAATCATCCGTGGACGGCGTCGACATCTGGCCGGTCCTCACCGGAGAGGTCACTTATGTCGATCGTGAGGCGTTGTTGTTTTTCGATGGCTGGAACATTCAGGCCGTCCGATGGGGACCGTGGAAGCTGCACCTGGCTCGATACAACAGCTACCCGTGGACGGAGGATCCTCCGGAAGGACGTTACAACCTGCCGCTGAATCCGCCGGAACTTTACCATATCGACGATGATCCAACTGAGAGCTACGATCGGGCGGCGGAGAATCCGCAGGTAGTGAGAAATCTTACCGATCGTGTGGAACGAATGCTTCTCTCGCTGCCTGAACAGGTTCGTGTCGCCTGGCAGGATACTCGAAACGAACGTGTCATTAATATGCCGACAGGCGCCCTTCCCCGCCACCCGTAAACACATCCTATTTACCTCCGTTTACTAATACTCCGCTAACCAATTCGTACCCGATTCGCGTCTACCTATCGATGACGACGACCGGGCACAATGTAAGAAATCGACATTTTGCTGCTGTTGCAATTATTTTTGTTTTTATTGCGCAGGCGGCCGGAATGTCGGTCGATTTGCAGCCGGATACACCGTCTCCCGCCTTGGTGGGCGCCACAATAGTATGGAATGCGACTGTCAGCGACGCCGCCGCGGGAACGATTTGGTATCGATTTCGAGTCCGCTCACCGCTTGATTATCGGTTTCAAACAGTGCGCGATTTTCACCCCAATCCTTCCTGGCAATGGGTGCCGGCGCAGTTCGACGGCCGTTTTGAGATTGAAGTCACAGCCCGCAACCGCGATACCGGCGACATTGCAGCTACAACAGCAGCCTACGATCTGAGCTCACGCGTCGATGGCGACGTCCCGGTAACCGGCACTACTCGCAACGAACTCGTTCAGCTGTACAGTGCGCCACCTTGCCGCGCGGGTAGTCTGATGACGGTCGAGTTTACCGCGCCCGACGGATTTCGCCAATCGACGAACGCGATGGAATGCGTTGAAGGACGCAGCATGAACGTCTATCTGGGTGGACTTCGCGCGGAGACCGTGTATAAAGCACAACACACGATAACCGACGAATCGGGAACGTCCACCAAAGGTCCGCTGGTGGAGTTCACCACCGGGCGGCTGAATCTGAATCCTGCACCCACGCGTGCGTTGATTCCGCCGCAGGTCCCGGGCGTTGTAGTTCAAAACCGAGTTTTCGAGCAGAGCGTCGCCACCGACACCTTCGGCAACGTGATTTGGTACTACGCCGATCGCGTTGCTTATTTGACCGGCCACCAAACCGGCGGCTACTTCTTCGGACTCTTTGAAGACCACTTCGCCGGCACGGAAGAACAGTATCTTCGCCAGATCGATCTTGCGGGCACCGTCGTGCTTGAAACCAATGCGGCGCGCATAAACGAACAACTCAGAGATCTCGGCATGCAGCCGATGACAAGCTTTCACCACGAGGCACGGCGCTTGCCGACCGGAAATATTCTGGTGCTCGCGGGAACGGAACGCCTGCTTACCGACGTTCAAGGTCCCGGAACCGTCGATGTGCTCGGGGACATGATCCTCGTGCTCGACCCCTATGACTTGACCGTGGTATGGGCTTGGGACGCATTCGACCATCTTGACGTGAGCCGTAAGGCGCTTCTCGATGAAAAGTGCGCCAAGGGCGGCGGCGGATGCCCTGCGTTCTATCTTGCCGAAACTGCCAACGATTGGTTGCATGGAAATTCGCTGGCGCTGACACCCGATAACGAGATCATCTATTCTGCGCGGCATCAGGACTGGGTGATGAAAATTCATTTCGGCGGCGGCTATGGTTCTGGCGAGGTGCTCTGGCGGCTCGGCAAAGATGGCGACTTCCGGCTCGCGGAGGGCGGGGCGGATCAGTGGTTTTCTCATCAGCACTACGCGAATATTGCTGGCGTGGGCGTAACAAGTTCACTGATGTTGTTCGACAACGGAAATATCCGGCAGTTAGGCGATCCCGCCGCGCACAGCCGCGGGCAGGTGTGGGAGCTCGACACCACTACACTGACGGCGCGGCTATCATTGAATGCCGATCTTGGTTACTATTCGGTGGCCCTCGGCACGGCTGAGAAGCTCCCGAACGGCAACTATCATTTTGGTCTCGGATGGATGCCGAATTCACACAGCCAAATGCTCGAATACGATCCCTCGAGCAAGCTGGTGAGTCAGCTCGAGGCCGACACACAGGTCTATCGCGCTCTACGAATGCCCGATATGTACACGCCCGTCGAGAATGACTGGATGAAGACCTCCTTCGGAACACAGCGGGTCCGGCGCTAGACCTCACTCGTGTAAAGAACTTCTTACATAACTTCCAGGCCCGTCAGGAAACGCACATCTCCTCTACGCACGTTTAACGCTTTAGAGGTTCGTTTCTGACGATATGACAACTCGATTTCCCATTCTGAAAACATTTTGTGTATCTCTTGTGTTTTCATCTTTTTCTTTGATGGGGCAAACTATCTTGGGCGGTATCAAAGGCGGGGCAACTCTGACCGATCCCGCGGAACGCTTCGATCAGAGTCAAAGATATGCGATTGGCGCCGTTGTGGAACTCGGCTTTACCCCCCGCCTCGCGCTCGAGGCTAATGCCATCTATAGCCGCTTTGGCAGTTCCTACCCGCTGCAGAGCCTTTCCGGCAGAACTCGCGGCAACTCGTGGGAGTTTCCGCTGCTCGGCAAGTACTATTTCGCCGGGCGGGGATCGGCTGTCCGCCCCTTTGCATCGAGCGGGTTCGCATTCCGCAACATCTGGTTTGACGATCAGGACGGCAGAGGTTCCGGCGGTCGCGGAGGAAATACCCGTATAAGCAGCACTGATCCCGCCGTGGGAGCAGTGGTTGCGGGCGGTGTATCCTTGAAGGCTTGGAGACTCCAAGTTGCGCCCGAGTTCCGGTATACGCGCTGGGGCGGCAGCAACTTCCCTGCAACCAATCTGAACGAAGCTCAGGTCTTGCTCGGCATTCAGTTCTGACGGAGAAAACATGACAGCCAAAATCTGTTTTGCAATCGTTTCCGTCATTTCGTTGCTCCAGGCCGACGCACTAGAACCTGCCGTTCAACCGACTGCGGCTCCGTCTTACGTTGTGGATTCAGGCGTCAAGATTCCCTTGAGCCTCTTGAACACGATCAGCAGCAAGCATGCCGCCGAAGGCGACCGCGTGTACCTTGAAACGATGTATCCCGTGCTCGTGAACGGGAGGATCGTCATTCCTCCAGGCAGCTACGTTGCCGGAACCGTCACGCAGGTGAAGCGGCCCGGACGGGTAAAAGGCAAAGGTGAGCTTTACCTCCGTTTCGACTCGATGACTCTACCCAACGGTGTCACACGCGAGTTCAAAGCGCGCGTCGGAGGCATCGAGGGTGGAGCAAGCAATGAGCTCAACCGCTCGGAAGGCAAGATCAAAGGCGATGCCGATAAGGGCGGAGATGCTCAAACAATCGCGCAAGGCGCGCAACTGGGAACCATGGTTGGCGGGATCGCGGGAGCGGCCACTGGCCGGCCTTTAAGTGGCCTCGGAATGGGCGCTGCGGGCGGCGCGGCGGCAGGACTGGCGGGGGTACTGCTCACACGCGGACCTGACGTCGTTTTGCAGAAGGGAAGCATGCTCGAGATGGTCGTCGATCGGCCGCTTAGCTTTGACGACAAGGATCTGGATTTCAGCAGCATTGTCCAGACGAGACCTACGCGCGTGATTGCAGCGCCCGCTGAACAATCGAGCAAGTCGCGCAATTCCCGCTGGCCACTTCCGTTCTAAATTGGGTTCTGAAGGCGCAAAGTTGGAGCAGTGGCGCTAGCAGGGCAGATGAGCGAGGCAGAAGCAACGACCTGCCTCGCTACTCCGCCGCCAAACCTTACGCCAAAACCGGACAGTTCTATTTGTGCTGAGAGGCCGTGTGGTGGCCCTTGACACCGCCTCGTGTTGGGCATATGTTGATCCAAATTGTTTTCCCAACAACGAGGTGACGTTCCATGAGACTGCTATGCGGGGTTCTTTTATGCGCGATCGCCTTTGCGCAGGAGTATCGGGGCCGGGTGCAGGGCGTTGTTGCAGACCCGACCGATGCTGTGATCGCCGGAGCCGAAGTGCGGCTACGCAACGTAAATACCGGTGTCGAGATTGCCAGACAGACCGATGCTTACGGACGCTACCTGTTCGATCTGGTTGAGCCGGGCACTTATGCCTTGACTGTGGAGATCGCCGGCTTCAGCAGGTTCTTACAGGAAAACATCCTGGTGCAGAACCGCGGTGACGTGACAGTAAACCCTAAGCTGCAAGTCGGCGCTGTTGCAGAAACAGTGAAGGTGACAGCAGCTCCGATCGCAGTGCAGTTCAATACCAGCAGCATGGATCTCACCGTCTCAAACCAGCTGGTAACGAACCTCCCTGTTGTGGCGCGAAACCCGTTTACGCTGGCACTGCTTGACCCCGCGGTGGTAAATCGCTATACACTCGAACGCACACCGTTCAAGATGTGGGCTCCGGCGCAGATGGAGGTCGGCGGGCCCACCAGCCAGAAAAATGACACGCTGCTCGACGGGATGCCGCTGCAGGTAGGTCCCAAGGCGTCCTATTCGCCGCCGATGGATGCCGTCACTGAGGTGACCGTGCAGCAGAACAGCGTCGATGCCGAGTACGGGCACAGCGCGGGCGGCATTCTAAACGTTTCGATGAAGTCCGGAAGCAATGACATTCACGGTAACGCCTATTATTTTGGCCGGAACCCGGCGCTGAATGCGGCTTCCAATGCTATTACGCACGCTCCCAATCAGGTTCGCAATCACATCTACGGCGGCACGGTGGGTTTTCCCATCGTCAAGAACCGGTTGTTCGAATTCTTCGCGTTTGAAAGCTGGAACCAGCATGAGCCGCGAAACCGCGTCATGACGCTACCGACGGAACTCGAAAAGCTGGGTGATTTCTCGAAATCGCTCAACGTCAATGGAGGTCTACGCGGCATCTTCGATCCGTTCTCCACACGCCTGGATGCTGCCGGCCGCGTAAGCCGCGATCCGTTTCCTGGGAACGTGATTCCACAAAGCAGGATCGACCCGACGTCGGCCAAGTTTATTAAGGAAGTCTGGGCTCCTAACCGCGCGGGAGACGACATCACCGGAGTAAATAATTTTCGCGCCGACTTCTTTCGCGAAAATCTGTACAAGAACATCAGCTCCCGAACCGACTACATCATCAACAACAAATGGAAGATGTTCGGTCGCTTCAGCCGCTTCCGCACAAATTTAAACGATCAGGATTACACTCCCAACGGGACGATTGTCTACGAAGACCTTAACAGCGGCCTGATGAATTCACTGAATATTTCAGGCGATATCGTCTACACGATCAATCCGAGCACCGTTCTCAACATTCGCGGCAATTACATCTCGATCGAGGACGATTACAGCGGCGGCAAGCAGGTGATCGATCCTTCGAGGCTAAAAGATTTCTGGGCCAAAGACTGGTATAGCCCCTACGCCAGCGATCAGTTCGGCCGGTTCTTCTTTCCCGGCGTCAACGTAGATGGCTCAGTGTTCGGGAAGAGCAACTGGTTTTACCAGCATCCCGAGAATTATTACCTATCGGCCAAGATCTCAAAACAAGCCGGTCGGCACTATTTGAAGGCAGGAGGAGAATGGCGATATCTGCGCGTGTTTGCCGCGAGCCCGCGATTCTTCAGCTTTGCATTTAACCGCGCACTGACCGCCGAGACCTTTGTTAATCCCAACACGCGTGTGAACGGCGACGGCTGGGCCTCGCTCCTGCTGGGCGGTGTCGATAGCGACTCGACCGCGCAGTCGACTCCTTTCCTCACGCCGACGGTGCCGTATTACGGCTTCTTCTTCCAGGACGATTTGAAGCTCACGCGAAACATCACGTTGAACCTAGGTCTGCGCTATGAGTATGAAGGCGCCGTGTTCGATCGGGACCAGTACCGCCTGTCCCGGCCGTTCGATCGCACAGATCCGATTCCGGAGATGCAGACGAATCCTCCTCAGATTCCCGCGCTGGCCCGGCAGCTGATGAATCAGCCTTATCAGTTCTCCGGCGCCTGGAGCTTCACCGATGAAAACAATCGCGGCTTGTATGACTCTAAGAAGCTCAATCTTCTGCCGCGAGCCGGTATTGCCATTCGGATGAATGACAGGACCGCCATCCGCGGGGGCTGGGCACGCTACCTGACGCCGGCTCACGTGCAGACCGACATCATCGGGAGCTTGCCGTATCCAGGTTTCTCCGCGCTCTCGCGCGTGGCGCCGGTACTCGAAGGAAAGCCGCAGGCGGTCTGGAGCGATCCTTTCCCTGCATCGAATCCGCTGATCCCTGTCACCGGCAAAGCTCTCGGACGCTACACGAATCTGGGCGGCGATGCCGTCACCGATATCCGCGACTTCCGTCCGAACGTCAACGATCGATTCAACGTCACGCTGCAGCGAGACATCATTAACCGGATCGTCGTCGACTTCACCTACTTCTTCAACCTCGGGACGGACCTTCCCTATACGCAGAGGTTCAACCTGATGGATCCGCAGCTCAGCTATGTTCACAAAAACCTGCTGAACCAGAGGGTGGATAATCCCTTTTACAACTACCTCACTCCCGAGAAGTTTCCAGGCCAGCTCCGCAATCAGCAGCAGGTCACGCTGGCGGATCTGCTGAAGCCATATCCACAGTACGTGACCGTGAACCAAACCAACACGCCCGGCGTCCGCGAGCGATATCATTCGCTGCAGCTCAAGGTTCAACGGGCGTTCGCCAATGGCTTCAACTTCCTGGTCTCTTACAACTACAACCGGGAGCAGCAGGAGGAGTTCTTCAACACCGACGAAGAGTATCTCGGTCAGTTTCGGTTTGAGCCCGCCACGCGGCCTCGACACCGTGCCGCGATAGCCGGGGTATACGAGTTCCCATTCGGGCGCGGCCGGCGCTATTTCGGCCACACGCCTCGGGTAATCGATGCGGTCGTCGGCGGCTGGACTACAAGCGCGATTTACTTTTACAACTCCGGCGAACTGCTGCGATTCGGCCAGATGGATGTGATCGGCGATCCGCATATCGACAATCCGTCGAAGTGGGGCCTGATGTTCAACCCACAAGCCTTTAAGCAGTCGGCTGCGTTTACTCCGCGCACGAATCCGAAGTGGTTTCCCGGAATTCTCGGGCCGGGATACAAGAATATGGATGTCACGCTAGCCAAGTTCTTCAAGCTCACGGAGCGCTTCCAGCTGGAGCTGAAGATGGAGTCTTACAACGTGAGCAACACGTTTACGGGCGCCAACCCGGATACCACCGTGACGCGTTCGACATTTGGCCGGGTGACGGCGCAGGCGGCGGGCATCAACGGGCGGGAGTTTCAGTACAACCTGAAACTCCATTTCTGAAGTTCGGGGAATCGGGAAAACTCTTAATAGCGTTTCACGCCTCAGCCGGCTGCTGCATCGCGGCGTAGGTTTGTGCGCCTAGGTCGGCGATGAATGACGGAAGTGAGTCGATGTCCTCGATCGAGGTGCGGAAATTCACGATGCACATGCGCAGCAGGTATTTGCCGTCAAGTACCGCGTTTGAGAGGAAGGCTTCGCCGCTTCTCTCGATCTCAGTCAACAGCGTTTGATTGAGCTGGTTCAAGAGCGATTCTGTCTGGCCCGATCCGACACTCGATCTAAGCGCTTGAGGAACGTACCGGAATGTGCAGATGCTCAGATTCTGCGTCTCCACTTCGAAATCGGGGTGCGTGCGAAAGATCCGGAATGCATGTTCCGCCAAGCGGATGTCATCGGCAATCGTTTGCACATATCCGTCGCGCCCTGCTTGCTGAAACGCTAACCATATCTTCAATGCGCGAAATCCGCGCGAGTTCTGCGGTCCCAGATCGAAGTAGTTGATCGCGTCACCTTCAAAGTTGTAGTAGGGCGGTTTGTAGGAGAACGCATTCAGCAGATGCCGTGTGTTGCGAACCAACAAGCAACCGGCTTCAATCGGCGCATACAGCCACTTGTGTGCGTCCACAGCAAGCGAATCGGCGAGCGCAATCGCTTTGAGATCTTCCGGCGCGCCTGGAACGTTGGCCGCAAACCCACCGTAGGCGCCGTCGATGTGAAACCACAGGTCCTGTTCGCGGCAGAACGCGGCGAGTTCGGGCAGAGGATCAACCGCGCCCGTGCTCACGGATCCGGCTGTGCCGACGACGACCCACGGCTGATGGCCGCTTTGCCTGTCCTGCTCGACCTGTGCGCGCAGCGCAGGCAGGCTCATGCGCCGGCGATCGTCACATTCAATCCACCGGATTGAGTCCGTCCCCAGACCCAGGATGTCTGTCGCCTTCTGAATCCAGGTATGGGTCTCTGCCGAACAGTAACAGCGCAGCGGCCTGGGAGCAGCCTGAACGCCTGCGCTCCGGATATCCGCGCCGGCCTTCGCCGCCCGGGCCGCGAGAAGCCCAACCAGATTCGCCATATTTCCGCCGCTCAGCAGCAACCCGCCGCAGTCGGAAGGATAACCGATGAACTCGGCGATCCAACGAATTGTCTGAGCTTCGATTTCTGTAGCCGCGGGAGCGAGTTTCCATGCGCCGACATTGCAGTTTGCGACCGCAGCGATCAACTCAGCAAAGGCTCCGATGGGCGCAGCACTAGATGTAATGTAGCCGAAGAACCGCGGATGCCCGTTGAAGAGCGAATGCGCCAGCAGCAGATCCGCGGCTTCACTCACCACAGTTGCCGCGCTGTTCGCCGTTTCGGGCAAGGCGCGACCGCTCAGAATGGCCGAGCGAATTTCGGCAGGAGTTTCACCCGTGGTCACGTTTCGGCTTGGCAGGTCGGCGAGGAAATCGGCCAATCGGTCGATGAGTCGATGGCCGATTGCGCGGAAGTCATCGGGCGAGAGATCGACTGAGGCGGTTCGCTTCTTTCCAGCACATTGGGATCCTAAGCTTAGAATTCCACGTGGACAAGTTGTC
>JADMIO011482813.1_pt1 | contig 39730 bp, 30 predicted proteins | sample 8958161 | NCBI WGS metagenome assembly JADMIO01 (sample SAMN16585339, study PRJNA669376) | soil metagenome | isolation source: Crop rotation soil | place: USA: Cullars Rotation, Alabama | collected 2011 | reverse complement strand
CGGTTCTGCCGCCACAGCAGCGCGTTGCCGGCGTCGATGGCTGCGTAGTCTTCGCGCGAGATCGAGGACTGGCGGTACGCCGCGCTGGTGCAAATGAGGCGGTGCAACTTCTTGAACGAGCCGCCGCCGTCGCGGAACTCTGCAGCGAGCCAGTCGAGCAACTCGGGATGGGAGGGGAGCTGGCCCATATGGCCGAAGTCATTCGGCGAATCGACGATGCCGCGGCCGAAATGATACTGCCAGACGCGATTGACGATGCTGCGCCAGGTGAGCGGATTTTTCTCGTCGGTAAGCCAGTGGGCAAGGGCGGCTCGGCGCTGGCCTTCGGATGCGCTGGCGTCGAAGTGCGCGGGCAGCGCGTCGATGGCGGTGAGGGCGCCGGGCACGATGGGTTTGCCGGGCTTCGTAACGTCGCCGCGTGCGAGGAGGAAAATCGGGCGTGGCTGTCCGCCGGTGGGTCCGGTGCCGGTGAAATTGCCGGTGCCATTGTGAACGGTGCCGATGTACGCCGTGTGCGGCGAAGGAAGTTTCGTGAGTGCGGCTTCGACAGCGGCGAGTTCACGCGCTGTGGTGGCGGATTGTTCGCGTAACCCCGGTTCCGTGACTTTTGCGAGCGCATCAGCGCGGCGCTGCTTCAGCGCGGCGAGTTCGTCCGCAGGGAGCTTCGCGATGCCGCCGTAGTAGTAGCCGTCGGTGAGATTCGCGCGGCCCCAGCGCGGCGCTGCCTCGATGCTGTCCAGCGAGGTGACCGTCGCGCCGAGGGCGATGTTGCGGCCGGTTTTGTCGAGCGCCTGCAACTCCGCGAGCGCGAAGATGAAATCGTTCATGCGCGGGGCGAGCTTGGTCGCAGTGACGCGAATGTAGCGCGCGGTCTTCGCGGCGGGGATGTGGACGGGCGTGACGCCGGGGTTGGGGAAGTCACCATTTGTCGCATCTGGTTTTTTGGGGGATGATGACGGTGGCACCGGATCCCTCGACTGCGCTGCGCTCCGATCGGGATGACTTGGGATCGTCAGCGCTACCGCGTTTCCAAAGCTCTCATCGTCGGAGAGCTCGACCTTGAACTGCTTCGGAAAACCGAAGCCGGCGCCGATGTTGTTGAAGTTATCGTGGCAGGCGGTAATGACGATTTCCTCAATCAGCTGCGACGTGCCGAGATCGACCTGCACCCATTTTACGACGTCCTGCTTTGCCTCGATGCCGCTGTGCCAGCCGAATTCCACGCGCTCGCCAGTTTCCGGGCCCCGCGTGCCTTCATCGATCAGGCGATCGAGGAGTGTCACGATATTGCCGCCGGATTTCGTGAGCGACTTCTCGAGTTCGTCCTTCTTCGTCTTCAGGGCGCGTTGCTTCGCCGTAAGATCGGCGCGTTGCGCGGCCACCGCGGGATCGAGATCGTAGACCTTGTCGGCGCGGTCGAGCGCGGCGAAGACCGCCTGGAGTGAGTAGTAGTCTTCCTGCGGGATGGGATCGAACTTGTGATTGTGGCACTGCGCGCAGTGGACCGTGAGCGAGCAGAACGTGTTGATCGTGTTGCTGACCATGTCGTCGCGATCGAGATGGCGCGCGATTTTCCCGTCGATTTTTGTCTCGGGCACCTCGGCGTGGCCGATGAGATCCCACGGGCCGGCGGAAATGAAGCCGAGGGCCTCAATGCCATCGGCGGTGTTCGGGAAAAGCACATCGCCGGCGATCTGTTCCTGCACGAATCGCGCGAACGGTTTGTCTTCGTTGAATGCGCGAATGACGTAATCGCGATAGGGCCAGGCGTTCGGCCGCGGTTGGTCCTTGTCGTAGCCGTGGGTTTCGCCGAAGTGGACGACATCGAGCCAGTGGCGAGCCCAGCGCTCGCCGTAGCGCGGGCTCGCGAGGAGTTGATCGACCGTGGCGGCGATGAGTGAAGTGTGATCGGTGGGCAGGGAATTGTAGGCTGCGACGAAGGTATCGGCTTCTTCAGGAGTCGGCGGGAGACCTAGTAGATCGAAATAGAGGCGTCGGACGAGCGTGCGCGGATCGGCCTCGGGCGACATCGAGAGACCCTTCCCGGTGAGCTTCGCGCGAATGAACGCGTCGATGGGATTGGGCAATTCCGCGGGTGCTGGCGGGAGCGGCGACTTTACGATGGGTTTGAGCGACCACCAATCCTTCGGGTCTTTGCGTCCGGCGCTGGCGCTGTCCGGCCAAACGGCGCCCTGGTCGATCCACGCGCGGATCAGGCCGACCTGGTCGGAGGTCAGCGGTTCGCCCTTGCTTGGCATTTTCAGGTCGGGATCGAGACCGGCGATGAACTGCACCAGCGGGCTGTCGGCGCTTTTGCCGGGAAGGATGTTCGGGGCGTGCTCGTCGCCACCGTGCAGCGCGGTCTGGCGGTCATCGAGACGGTAGCCGCCCTTTTGCTTTTCCGCGCCGTGACACTTCGCGCACTTCGCCTCGAAGATCGGCTGGATGTCCTTCACGAAATCAACGGTGCGGCCCGCCGGTGGAGGAAGATCGGCAGCGCCGGCGAAGGACGCGAGAGTGAGAAGCGCGCACACCTGCCTCATGAGACCCATGGGACTTATGCGTCTCATGTGACCTATGCGAGCAACTCCCGGATCACTTCGCCGTGCACGTCGGTGAGGCGGCGTTGGATGCCATTTTGGTAAAAGGTCAGCCGCTCGTGATCGAGTCCAAGCAGGTGCAGGGCTGTGGCGTGCATATCGTAACAATACGTTGGGTGCACTGCGGCTTTGAACCCGAGTGCATCGCTCGCGCCGTAGCCCACGCCGCCCTTGATGCCGCCGCCGGCGAGCCATGCCGTGAAGGCACCGGGGTTGTGATCGCGGCCTTTATTTCCGCCCTGCATGAACGGCTGGCGTCCAAATTCAGTGGTGCAAATGACCAGCGTGGTGTCGAGCAGGCCGCGGGCGCGGAGGTCGGTGAGCAACGCGCTGGCGCCGAGGTCGAGCACGCGACCCCAATAGCCGTGGTCGCGAACAATGTCCTCGTGGCTGTCCCAATTCGGGCGGATTTTCTTCGCCGAGGTATTTTCCGCCCCGCAAAAGATCTGCACGAATCGCACGCCGCGCTCGACGAGGCGGCGGGCCAGCAGGCACTGGCGGCCGAATGAGCCGGCGGATTCATCTTCGAGCGGGTAAAGCGCGCGGATGGATTTGCTCTCGGCGGAGATGTTGACCGCTTCCGGCGCGCTGAGTTGCAGGCGCGCGGCGAGTTCGTATGAGGCGATGCGGGCATCGAGCAGCGAGTCTCCGCGAGCGGCGGCATGGACCGCGTTGAGCTGTTGCAAGAAGGCGCGGCCATCGCGCTCAGCGTCGGCGGAGACGGGCTGCGCAGGGAAGAGATCGGCGATGGGCGCCTTGTCTGCGGCGGTCTCGAGGACGGTGCCTTGATGAACGGCGGGGAGGAAACCTGCGCCCCAATTCACGATGCCACCCGGCGGCAGGCCGCGCGGATCGGGCAGGACGACGAAGGCCGGCAGATTCTCGTTTTCACTGCCGAGACCGTACGTCACCCACGCGCCCATGGCGGGAAAACCCGGGCGGATGAAACCGCTGTTCATCATGAACATCGCCGGGCCGTGCAGCGCGGATTTGCTCTGCATGGAATGGATAAAGGCCAGCTCGTCCACGTGCCGCGCAAGTTGTGGGAACAGGTCGCTGATCCAGCGGCCACACCGGCCGTGCTGCCGAAAGGGCCAGAAACTCTTCCCGTAGTTGCCTGCGATGCCGGCAAACGTCTGTTTCCCGAGTTCGGCATCGAAGGGCTGGCCATGCAGGCGCTCGAGTTCCGGTTTGTAGTCCCACGTATCGACGTGGCTCAGGCCGCCGGGACAGAAGATCTGGATGACCGCCTTGGCTTTCGGCGCGAAGTGCGGGGGCTTGGGCGCGAGCGGATTCGAGAGTTCCGCGGCGAGCAGGCCATCGCGAGAAAGCAGGGAGGCGAGGGCAACCCCGCCGAGCCCACCCCCCAGTCGCCACAAAGCATCGCGGCGCGTGGCCAGGCATGGCCGGGCGACGCCGGGGCACGAATCTGTGCGGCTATGTTTCACGCTCGGGGATGATGTGACGATTTCAGGAACGAATCTAATAATGGCGATTGGGGTGAATTGCGAGAAGCACCATGACCTTGATGCGTGTTTTCCCCAGGCGGTTGAAGCTGATGCTGATGTTTGTGCTGGCATGTGGCGCGCGTACGAGTGGAGCGGAGTCCAGGGATCGGCCAATTGTCGATGTCCGCTTCAACTCGGAGCATCTGCAGATCGCCAATAGCGAGGGCGACGAATGGGCCCCGACCTGGGCTGACGACGGAAACCTTTATACCGGTAACGACGACGGCTCGAATTTCGGCGGGATCGGAGTTCGCAGCATGGCGTTTGGAAAGCTCGTTGGGGATGATCCGAGAAACCTGAGGGGAACCACGGTGAACGACATGGGAGGATATGGCAGCGAGCCGCAGAGGCCCGATCGTGGGAACTGGAAGACGATGAACTCCTATTGCGTCGACGGCATGCTCTACATGTTCGTCACGCGCTGCCTCTACCCCGAGCAATCGGGCGACGCGAATCACCGGCACGTCTTCAAGAATTCGAGCATCATCAAGTCCACGGACAAAGGCGTGACGTGGACGCGGTCGGCAGAGGAAAGTTACAACAAGCCGATGTTTCCGGGGCTGGCATTCGGCGCGCCTTACTTTGTCTGGTACGGACAGAATGGCGCCGCGGACGTCGATAATGCGGACAAGTATGTTTATGCGGTATCCAGCAACGGACACTTTGAGGACGGCGACTATTACATCCTGGGAAGAGTCTCGCGGCGAACACTGGCTGAGCTGGATGCCGTGGACTGGCAGTTCCATACAGGAGGCGACGGGATGGAAGACGGGAACTGGAAAAGCGACGTCGAGAAGGCAAAGCCAATCCTGCAGGATCCGCTCAACTGCAGCATGACGGGGATGACTTATATCCCGGCCTTTGGCAGGTACGTAATGGTGGTCTGGCACTACACCACTTACAATCTGCGCACCGATCCTCGGACGATTAACGAATACTATGAGGCGCCGAGGCCGTGGGGGCCATGGACGAAATTCAAGACGGTCAATACGGAGAAACTGGGATGGTATGTGCCGGTCATCGGGCAGAAGTTTCAACGGCGCGTGGATGAGAACACCGTCGAGTGCGTGCTTTATCCCTCGGGGAACTATCAGGATAAGAGTTTGTACAAGGTGAATTTTATTCCCATCACGTTGTCCACGGTGCCGCTGACGGCGTCCTCGGGGAAATAGACGCCACATTGGTCATCCCGAGCGGAGCGCAGGTGGAAAGACGGGCGGAGCGCAGTCGAGGGAGCCGGAGCCATGCGAACGGCGATGCAGCATGTAGCGCGGGTCACTTGCAAATGATCCCAGCGTGAACGCGGCTTCGTTGGGAACGCGCCGCTTCGATGGCTCCGGCTCCCTCGACTTCGGCGCTAAAGCGCCTTCGCTCGGGATGACAGAAAAACCTCTGGCCGCTTAGTCCACGTAAACAAATTCATCCGCATTCAGCAGCATGCGGCAGAGTTGCGGCAGGCCGTGATTTTGCACGAGGGCAGTGGCGGCGGCGAGTTCTGCGGCGTCTGGTTTGCGGCTGAATGCGAGGGCAAAGGCACGGCTGACTTGCGCGGTGATATCGGCGCCGGCTTCCGCCTCGATGCGGGCGGCAAAGAGCGCCGATTGCTTTTGCATGAAGTCGTTGTTGAGCAACGCGAGGGATTGCAGCGCCGTCGTGGTGACATTGCGCGCGGGGGTCAGGTTGGCCGAGTTAGGGCAGTCGAGAGTGGTCATGAACTGCTGCGGAGTGGTGCGTACAACGAAGCGATAGATGCTGCGCCGCCAGAGCTCCGGTTTGTCGGGCGTGATGTATTTGTAAACGGGTGCGTACTCCTCGGTGTAATCGAAGTCGCGGTAGCCAGGGCCAAACATCTCGGCGTTCAGGTTGCCGCTCACGGCGAGGACGGCGTCGCGCAGCGACTCGGCGTCGAGGCGGCGCGGATTCATCCGCCAGAGAAGGCGGTTGGCAGCGTCGATACTGCGCGCCTTGTCCGCGCCAAGGGCGGCGGAGCCTTGGCGGTAGGTAGAGCTGGTGCAGATGAGTCGGTGCATCGCCTTCAGAGACCAGCCGCGCGCAAGAAGTTCATTGGCGAGCCAGTCGAGCAATTCGGGATGCGAAGGCTTGCCGCCGCCGGTGCCGAAATCGCTCGGCGTATCGACGAGACCGACGCCGAAATGGTGGTGCCATAGGCGATTGACGATCACGCGGCGAGTGAGCGGATTGGCGGGATCGGTGATCCAGTTGGCGAGGGCAATTCGGCGCGGCCCCTCTGGGCTTTGCGCATCGCCGAGCGCGGGTTTGAGCGTTGCGAGGCAGGCAAGGGTGCCGGGCAAAACTTCGTCGCCGGGCTGCTCCGGGTCGCCGCGGCGCAAGACCTTCACGGGTTCGGGCCGTTCGCTCACCACGGCGTAGACTTTTTCCGGCGTGGGGAGCGACTTGAGCTGCTTTTCGAGATCCGAGAGTCGTGTACGCAGTTGCTCAAGATGCGCTTTTTCTTCCGTCGTGAGTTCGGGAGGCGCTGCGGCGCTGATTCGCGGGTCGCCGTAGAACACCTGGTCGAAGCCAATATTGCCGTCCGCGCCGTCGGTGCTCATCAGCGTGAGAAAGCGCGCACTTTCCGGCAGCACGAGATTCACGAAGAGCGGACCAGTCTTGGGACCAATGCGCTCCGCGGTGAACGCAGGTTCGCCATCGACGAAGATACGCACGTCGGCATTGGTGGCGTCGCCTTCGGGGCGTCCGCCATAGCCGACGCTGGCGCGGAAGCGGAGCGAGCCGGCCTTCAGCGCGGTGCGCATGGGGGCGAGATCGAAGGTGATGGCTGCGCTGGCGTGCAGCCCGAGCAATGAGTGGCCCGCGGTCGCGAAATCGACGTCCCCGATTTTTGTGCTGCCCTGTGGATTAATCGGCCCGTTGCGAATGGCATCCCATGCTTCGCCGCTCGTCTTTGGAATGCCGCGCGCTTTCAAGCCAGTGGTGCTGATCGGGACCTCCGCGCCGCCATCTCCATTTGGAAAAACCACGCCATCCACGAAATCGCCGTCGACGGGAAGAAAGACATTCGGCTTCGGGGTAAGCCGGGAAACCGCCGCTTCCTGCGTTTTACCGGTCTCGACGCTCAATCCCGCGCCTTTCTTCCCGGAACCGTTCCCGTCCCCGCCGCCGACGATATCCGCGAGATCGAGGCCGCGATGCTCGAGGCGCGCGAGCTCCGCTTTGCTCGTGGCAATCTCGCGCTCGAGGCGTGCCTTGTCCTCCGCGAGGCGATGCGTCGCGGGTGCATCCACATCGCGATCACCGCGCTTCACACCGGAGAAGACAGCCCAGAGGCTGTAGTACTCGCGTTGCAGGATCGGGTCGAGTTTGTGGTCGTGACAACGGGCGCAATTTATCGTCATGCCGCATGCGGCGGTCATCACCTGCGTGACCATGTCGTCGAGATCATCGGCGCGGGCCAGGCGCTTGAGGACGGGGCTGGGTGTTTCCGCCTGGCCGACGAAATCCCACGGCCCGGCGGCGAGGAACCCGGTGGCGATCACGCAATTGGGGTCGTCCGGATGCAAGACGTCACCGGCGATTTGCTCGCGCAGGAATCGGTCGTACGGCAAATCGGCATTGAGCGCGCGGATGACCCAATCGCGGTAACGCCAGGCGTTGTCGCGCCGCTGGTCGCGCTCGAATCCGTGGGTGTCCGCGTAATGCGCGATGTCGAGCCAGTGGCGGGCCCAGCGTTCGCCGTAGTGCGGGGAAGCGAGGAGTTGGTCAACCGTGGTGGCGATGAGTGAATCGTGATCGACGACTGGTGAATTGTAGTCCTTGACGAACGCGTCCAATTCCGCGGGAGTCGGCGGCAAGCCGAGGAGATCGAAATACAAACGCCGGCAAAGTGTGTGGGCGTCAGCCTCGGGAGACGGATCGAGGTTTTGCTCCGCGAGCTTTGCGGTGACGAAGGCATCGATTGGATTTCGGATTTTGAATTTAGGATTCCGAATATCCGGCACCGCGGGCGTCGCGATGGGTTTAAAGGACCACCAATCCCGCGGATCCTTGCGCCCGGCAATCGCTCCATCCGGCCACGGCGCGCCCTGGTCAATCCACGCGCGCAAGATCCCGATCTGCTCAGCCGTGAGTCGGTCGCCCTTTGGCGGCATCTTCAAATCGGGATCGATCCCGGCGACGAATTGGATCAGCGGGCTCTCCGCGCTCTTCCCGGGGCGGATATCGGGCGCATGATCGTCGCCGCCCTCCATCGCGCGCTCCTTGAGATCGAGCCGGAAACCGCCCTTCTGCTTGTCCGCTCCGTGGCACTTCAGGCAATTTTTTTCGAATATTGGCCAGACATCCTGTGCGAACTCGACCTTCCGTGAGGCTGTCGGTGGGAGCGGTGAAGGATCGGCTGCGTGCGCGGACAGTGCCGCCACGGGGGCGGTGCCGATGGATATGAGAGCAAGGAAGCGGCGCATGATGATGCCGGCTTGTCGACCGGTTCTGCGGTGTGATTCTTAGCCAAAGCGCGAGTCGCGGCAAACTGCCAATTGCGTCGTGAATGGCGTGGAATCGTGAGTGTTTTCGAGGGAGAAAACGGGAGCTGAAACTGCTAGTACGGAAGCATTATTTCGGGTTTTCGCGGAGTCGGGCATTTTGGGCGCCTATGAAAAAACTAATGTTAGTCCTCTCGCTCGCGATGGTCGGCCTCCAAGCCAAGGTCGTGGCGAATCCCAACGATACGTTGCTCGTCTACAAGGGCGTGGTGAATAGCCTCGCGATTGGAAACGATCTTACCGACAAGTCCGTGCGCGGCGTCTATGTCATCATCGGACGCGACAAGCAGGAAGCCGAGATTATCTCCTTCTACAAGCTCGGCTCGAAGAAGTTCTATCATGACAGCGGCGTCTTCGACATCCGCTCGAAGAACATCCAGGCGGACAACTCGGTCGTGTACTCGGTGTTCGAGCACCAGTCGGAATCGCAGCAAGCCTTCAAGTTGAACGACTTTGCCGTGTACTTCGCCGGCAAGCAGGGCTCGTTCAAGATCGACAACGGCGCCGTCAAGTTCCCGGTTCCCGGAGCCTTGAGCGGTGTGCTGCGCAACTTCTCGCAGGCATCGATCCTCGACCCGACGTTCTACGCGCAGCAGAACTTCACCGTCGCGCTCAATACCGCGCTGACCGTGGATGTTAACAATGCGAGCCAGGTGGTTTCGGATGCCGGTAACACCGTCCGCGCGATCCTGACCAACAAGGGCTATAACTCCGACTAGTCATCGCAGCATGACTTATTGAAAGTCGTGCAACGATTTAAACATCAACACCAACCACCATTAACCTAACGCCATAACAACCAAAGGACTGAAAGGGTCCTTAATCGAAGCGGTGCGCATCTTACGGTGCGCGCCGTTTTGACGTGCTAATGCCGGACATGAGATGATCACGATGGGCATAGGACCGCCCCTACTGGAGCGCGAGTTCCTTGCAGCGCGTGAGGTCCAGCTTGCCGGTGCCGAGCACGGGGATGGCCTCCACTCGCTTGATCGTCTTTGGAATCCACAGGTTTGGTGTGCCCGCGGCGCCAAGCTTTTCGCGCAGCTCCTTCGTGTCGAGATCGCGCGTTGTCAGGAGGACAAGCGCTTCGCCCTTCGCTTCATCCGGGATGCCGGTGATGGCGATGACCCGCTCATCCTGCGGGAGCGCGAGTAGTTCGACGATGCGGTGCTCGACGGTTTCGTGCGGGACCATTTCCCCGGCGATTTTCGAGAAACGGCTGAGCCGGCCTTCGATGAAGAGAAATCCGTCCTCATCGAAACGCGCGAGGTCGCCGGTCTTGAACCAACCGTTTTCGAGCACATCGGCGGTACGCTGGGGGTCATCGAGGTAACCGTTGAAGATATTCACACCGCGCAGCCACAGCATGCCGGTGTCGTGGAGGCTGAGATCGGCGCCACTTTCCGGATCGCGGATGCGCGCGGCGATGCCCGGCGCGAGTTTGCCCGCCGAACCGTCGCGGTTGCTTGGCTGCACGGCGTCGACGGCGCGCGTGGCTTTTGGGTTGGGAAGATTGATTGCGGCGACGGGGCTGGTTTCGGTCAGGCCGTAGCCTTGCAGGACCTTGATACGAAACTTTTCCAGGAAGGCGTCGGCAAGATCCTGGGGAAGTTTCTCCGCGCCTGTGACGAGCAACTTGATGCTGTCAAGCTGCTCCGGAGTGGCCTTGCGAAGGAAGCTGCGCAGGAACGTTGGCGTGGAGACGAAGAGCGCGATGCGATACTGTTCGATCAATGCGGCCAGCTTGCCGACTTCGAGCGGGCTCGGATAGGTCACGAGCGGGATGCAGTCGATGAGCGGGAAGAGCACCGTCACCGTCGCACCGAAGCTGTGAAAAAACGGGAGGCAGCCGAGAATGTGATCTTCGTGGCCGAGATCAAGCATCTCGCCAAATTGCGCGACGTTGCCGCGGAGGTTGCGGTGGGTGAGCGCGACGCCCTTGGGAGCGCCGCTCGAGCCGCTGGTGAAAAGGAGGAAGCCTTCCGCGTTGTCACCCTCGGCCGGGAGGTCAATCAGCCAGGCCAGGACAAACGCCGGCAGCAGCAAGACGAGCACACGCCAGAGCAGGATCTGCAGACGCAGGCTGGGGAGCAAATGTTCGAGTTGAGCGATATGTTTCGGCCAAGGAAAGTCCGCCAGCTTCTTCACCACCGGGCCAGCCGTGAGGCAATCGGTCACCGCAGCCTTCTCGATGGACGCCTCAATCGCCGCGCGGCCTGCGGTGAAGTTCAGGTTTACGGGAATACGGTCTGTGAGGAGCACAGCCAGGTTTGCCACGAGGCCGCCTTTTCCGGGGGGCATCACGATGCTGATGCGCGCGGCGCTGGTTTTCCGCGCGAGCCAGCGGCTCAGCGCGATACCCACGGCGAGGAGCATGCCGCGCGAAAGCTTCGAATGGTCCATGCCGTCAATCACGGCGGTTGAGAATTGCCGGCGCTTCAAGCCGCGCAGACAGGCGCGACCGAGGTGTTCGCGAAGGGGTGGACGCTGCTGATAGCAGAATTCGCCGAGGTCGAGGAAGCGTTCGCGGACGTGTGCGATGTCCGCTTCCTCATGGGGAATGGGCTCACCGAACGCAACGGTGACCGGATAGGGAATGCGCCGCGGCATTTTATAAAAGTACTTCCCACCTTCGTGTGAGAAGATGCTGCCCCAGAGCTGATCCATCCAGACGGGAACCACCGGGCATTTCGCGGCGCGGGCGATCAGTTCATACCCGCGTTTGAGCCGCAACAACACGCCGGTACGCGAGAGTTCGCCCTCGGGAAAGATGCAGACGATATTGCCTTTCTCGATGTGCTCGGCGGCGGTGCGAATCGCGTCCTTCGCGTGCTTCGGCGAGATCGGGATGGCGCCGACCGCGCGGAAGATGAGGTTGAGCCCGGGGATTTGGTAGATCGAATCGATCATGATGAACCGAATCGGGCGCGGGCACGCGAGCTGGAGGACGATGGTGTCGATCCAGGTCAGGTGATTCGGCAGCAGCAAAAAACCGCCGGCTGGGAGCCGGTCAGCATCATAGACCTTGACCTTGTAGATGAGCCTCCCGAGAGCCAGGCCAAGCCAGCGGACGAGGCGCTCGGAAAAGGTGGTGGTGTGACTATTCTCCACGAGCCGGCTGTTACTTCAGCGTCGGGTCCTTTTCCGCGTCGGCCTTGCGATAGAGCGCCGTGGGGATCAGGATCTGTTTCTCCACGTCGTCGCCCGCGAGGTACTTCACGATATTCTGGACACATTGCGTGCCGATCTTCTCCGGGAACTGTACCGGATCGGCATAGATTCGGCCGGCTCTGATCGCCTGTTTACCCTCGGGTTGCCCGTCGAAACCGACGATCTGAATGGTGGTCTTGTTGGCCTTTTCGAGCGCCGCGGCCGCCCCGAGCGCGGACGGATCGTTGATGGCGAAGATGCCGCGGATGTCCGGGTGCGCTTGCAGGACATCCTCCGCCGCCTTGAACGATTTGTCCTTCGCGCCACCGCCCGGCAACTTCGCCACGATTTCAATCTTCGCGCCGGACTCCTTCAACTCATCCTCGAATCCCTTCGTGCGCATGATCACCGACTCGACCTCTGGAAAATCGAGAATGGCCACTTTTCCGGTGCCACCGAGCGCCTCAATGATCGCCTTTCCCGCGAGCCGTCCGCCACCGTAGTTATCCGTGGCGACGTGCGACACCACTTTCGCGCCGCCGAGCGCTGCGATGTCTGCAGTGAAGACCGGGATGCCTGCCTTGTTGGCCTCCGCGATGGCTGTGCCGACTGCCTTGGAGTCGCACGGCGAAAGCACGATGGCGTCCACGTGCTTGACTATGAAATCGGAAACCTGATTGCGCTGCTTCGCGGCGTCGAACTCCCCGGAAGTCAGCACGACTTCCATGCCGTGTTTTGCGGCTTCGACCTTCATCGCCTCGCCGAGCTCGCGGAAAAAGGGATTGGTCGTCGTGAGCAGCGAGACACCGATGGTGGCCTTGGGTTTCTTGTCGGCAGTCCACGCGGGAGCGGTGGCAAGAGCGAGGGCAAGAAGGACGAGAAGGGTCTTTTTCATGGTGGGAAAGTGCGGGCGCAGCCAACGCGAACACTCTTCACATGGCAAACGGAAAGCGCCGCTCACAAATCCCGATGCAGCGCGGAAGGAGCGGGCGGTACTGGCCTATTTGAAGAGGAAGAGCCGCACCGAATAGATCGCCGCGATGGCACTTCCAGTCACATACCACCAAAACCTCCACGGTGATTCCTCGCGCTCAATCACCCAGTAGGAGCAAATTGCCGTGCCGGTGCGAAGGGCGCGAACGCCGAGATAGCCCATCAGCAATCCCGGCAGGAGAATGAAGATTTTTATCGGTGAAAGAGAGAGATCAAGGGATGGCCAGCCGACATCGCCAAGGCGCCAGGCGAGAGAGAGCAGAATAAGCCCGGTGCCGATTCCGCCAATGGCGATCGAGTACCGGCGACTTCGGCCGCTTTGTGGCGGAGCTTCGGGATCGAAGATGGTATGTCGCAACCACACGCGGTCCGCGTAGCGGGAAGTGAAGGCAGCCAAGAGCAGGGAGACACCGCTAATCACCGGGATGATCTGATCCGGGCCGATGAAGCGCATCTCCCATAGCATCCTGGCAAGCATCATTCCCATGCCGGCGCCGACAAACATCCCGAAAATCAGGTGCAGCGACCAGGATAGCCAATCGGCTTGCGGAGTTTTCCCCGAACGGTCGGCGCGTGGTTTGGGAGTCTGCGGTTTCATGCGTCGGAGATTTCCTCGTCCGCGAAACACGTCTTCATGAGGAGCAAAGGGAACGTTCGGTGTCCGATCAGTCAACGCCCTATTCGGACGGTTCGTCGCCAGCACTTTCCTTTCGGCTCGATTGCTTCCATTCGCGTGGCAAACTCCGCGGATGCTCCCATCCGACCATGCGGCGTTGCCGCCAACGAGCTGGCCGAGACTGGCTCGCTGGCTTGCTCCTCCATGGCGGGCGCTGATTACGTGGGTAGTGCTCGCAAGCCTGATTGGAGCGGTTGAAGACATATTCGGTTTCGATGGCATCCTGTCGGGGATTAATTGGGCGTTCGATCAGTCCAATCGATATTTGCCGTGGCCGCTGCATCCCGGCGTCCTGCAGTTCCTGTACGTCGCCAACACAGTGCTTTTCCTCACGTGGTTTGAGCCGATCATCCTGCGACTGAATCTGTGGCGTGCGGTGGCTTGGGTTCTCTTGCGGATCGGTCTGCTGCTCTGCGCTGATTATTCCTGGCCTTATCGCGGTATTTCGACTGATGCCGCGGTTTACCTGCTCTGGTCGGTTGCGACCGTGCCTTTGCTGCATGGACGCCGGACACGCCCGTGGGCGTCCATCCCCGCCGCATCGCTCTCGTTGATCGTTTGGGAGTTACTCAAGCTCATGCCGTCTGCTCCACCGGCTTGGTTCGGCGTCGCAGCGGTGCCGTTTCCCTACGCGGCGGTGATGCTCTACTGCACGCGTCTCGTTGGTCAGGCGACACCGGATTCTGTGACCGCCGCTATGAAGCCTGCCAGAGCTTAATTTGCTGCGCAATAGGTTCCCGTCTGCTCGCACCAAAGGTCGGGACCGAATTCGGCAAGGACCCGTTTGCGGAGTGCGGGGCCTTCGGCTGGGTCGCGCAGGATCGCGAAGACCGTGGCTCCGCTGCCGGACATCAGCGCGCCGGCGGCCTCCGGTTGGGCGAGCAGCCATGTCTTCAGTGTCGCGAGGAAAACATATTTCTCAAAGACCGGTCGCTCGAGATCGTTGCGTAACTCGCCCCACGGAAAAGCCTGCGGCGCGTACGAGACGCCGGGAATTTCCTGAGAATCGCGCCATTGCTTGTAGGCCCACGGCGTGGGCACACAAAACGGCGGCTTGATGAGCAGCAAATGGAGCCGATGCGGGAACGGTTCCGGCAAGACCTTCTCGCCTCGGCCGCGGCAGACGGCGGCGCTCTCGTAGACAAAGAAGGCCACGTCGCTGCCGATCTCTGCGGCGAGTTCCGCGAGGCGGTCCGGCGTGTAAGCCGTGCCGAAGAGGTTGTTCAATGCCAGCAACGTCGATGCAGCGTCGCTCGAACCGCCACCGAGGCCTGCGCCGTGCGGAATGACCTTGTGCAGTGCAATGCGCAGGTGGGATTCGACGTTCGCTGCAGTGCAGAAGAGTCGTGCAGCGCGGACGACGAGATTCGTATCGTCGCCGGGCACCGTGGGATCGTCGCACGTGAACACGAGCCCGCCATCGGCGGCACGTTCAATGTCCAGGGTGTCGCAAATCGCGATGGGAACCATTCTCGTCTCGACCTCATGGAAGCCATCCTCCCGGCGGCGGTGGACGATGAGGGAGAGGTTGATCTTCGCCGGGGCGAGAACGGTGGGCATCGAGAATTAGAATTGATTGGGGTAGGGAACGGCCGCCGGTCGTGCCGCTTAATGACACATATTTCGGAGGAACGCCCGGCGGTCATTCCCTGCCGTGCAGGGCCCGAACGCGCGGCGTCTCATTACCAAATCTTGAATCCCAACCCCCTCAGTGCTTGAGGTCGAGTATGCTCGGACGATCGGAGCGCGTGCGATGGTTGGACAGGGCGGCGCGGTCGGCTGGGACACCGGCGGATGCGGGCGTGATCGACGACTTGTCCACATAGCGGGCGTAAGTGCCGTCCATCTGGATCTCGATCCCGGTCTCGCGTTTGGCGGGATCGATCACGATCGGGGCATTCCATTTGACGGCCCAGACTGTGGTCTTCCCGCCCATCGAGGTGTTTTCCAGTGTGATGGCGGTGATCCAGTTCTGGCCCGTCAGGCCACGTTCCTTGAGGTTGTCGTTGGCGATTTTGGCCGCTTGCTCGATCGACAATTGCGGTGCCGCGTGAACGGTCGAGGCGAGCACGGTGCAGGAAAGGAGAATGGGAAGTAGACGCATGGCGGACCTCATTTTCCGAGCACTGAATGAACCTCGGCGAGTTTGTGCGCGCTGCCGAGTTTCCCGTTCTTGTGCGCGATGAATTTCGCGTATTCGTCCTGAAAGGTCCTGCCGGGGGGGCGGAAGTCGAATTCGCCCGGCTTGTCACGGAAGAACTCGCGATGCACGCGGGTCCAGACGAGGCGCCCGTCGGTATCGATGTTCACCTTGGTCACGCCGAGTTTCGCGGCGGGCAGATATTCCTCCTCGTTCACGCCGCAGGCAGTGGGATCGAGTGTCCCACCGGCGGCGTTGATGCGGCGGACTTCATCCTTTGGCACGCTCGAGGAGCCGTGCATTACGATGGGCGTAGGCGGCAGGCCGGCGTCCTTCACATTCTTGGCGATGGCCTCGATGACCTCGAAATGCAGCGATTGCTGGCCCTTAAATTTGTAAGCTCCGTGGCTCGTGCCGATTGCCGCAGCCAGCGAGTCGCAGCCGGTGCGCTTGACGAATTCCACCGCTTCGTCGGGATTGGTCAGGCAGGCGTGCCCCTCGTCCACGGCGATGTCCTCCTCGACGCCGCCGAGCATGCCGAGTTCCGCCTCGACGCTCAGGCCCTTGGCGTGCGCGCGATCGACGACTCTTTTGGTGATGGCGATGTTCTTTTCGAAATCCTCGTGTGAGGCATCGATCATCACGCTCGAGTAGAAGCCGGAGTCGATGCAATCGTAGCAGGTTTCCTCGTCGCCATGGTCGAGATGGACGGCGAAGACGGACTTCGGAAAAATCTCCTCCGCGGTACGGATGATCGCCTCGAGCATGCGCTTGTCAGTGTATTTCCGCGCGCCCTTCGAAATCTGGATGATAAAGGGCGCCTCGCTGTCGATGCAGCCCCGGAAAAGGCCCATCGTTTGCTCGGCGTTGTTGATGTTATATGCGCCAACGGCAAATTTTCCGTAGGCGACTTTGTAAAGCTCGGCTGTGGTGACGATCATGCGTTGTTTTGTGTTCGCAGATTGGCGTAACAGACGGGTGCGCGCCGCCACAAGGAACATTTCGGCAACAGAGGACGCTGTTTATTCAACGTTTCCAGAAGATCCACGGGACAAAGAAAATCGCCCGCATCGCGCGAGGGCGATGCGGGCGAAAAAGCTACGGGCTTTGATTAGTTATTGTGCTTTTTCCGCGGGTCGCTGTCGTCGCCATTCGACTGCTTACCCTTGCCCTGGCCACCGCCGTTATTGGGCTGCGGCTGCGGTTGCGGTTGCGGTTGGCGCTGAGGTTGAAACTGAGGCTGGCGCTGCGGCTGCGGCTGCGGCTGATGTTGCGGTTGCGACTGCGGCTGGTTTTGGTGCCGCTGGATGTCCTGCTGGCGCTCCCGCTGCATCTCCTGCTGCCGCTCGATCTGCTGGTTGCGCTGGTTCTCGATGGCACGTTGCTGGGCCTCGGCCTGGCGCTGCGCCCGTTCCTGGCGTTCGGCCTGACGTTCGCGCTCCATCTGAGCCGCCGCGGCCGCACTGCGCTGCCGCTCGGCAGCCTCGGCCTGCCGGCGTGCCGCATCCTCCTGCGCGTCGCGATTATTGTGTTTCTCGATCTGGCCGTTGTTGTTCCGGCCTCCGTTCGGCACGAGTGCGCCGTTGCCCGCGTCTTTGCCGGGCTTGTCGCCGGGACCCTGGAAGCCTCCGTGCCGGTTCGGGTTATCGGGAATTCCATCCCCATTGTCGTCGCGGCCGACGCCTTTCGGAATGTTACCGGGATTCTTCTGCGGATTGTCAGGAATTCCGTCACCGTTCAGGTCCCGGCCAATCGTCTTCGGGCCATTGCCATTGTTATTGGCGCCCTTGCCTTTTGGATTATCCGGAATGCCGTCACCGTTCAGGTCGCGTCCAGTGACCTTCGGGCCGTTGCCGTTGCCTGCCCCCTTGCCGGGCTGATTATCGGGAATCCCATCGCCGTTCTGGTCCTTGCCGATGGCCTTCGGATTCCGGCCGCTGATATCTGGAATGCCGTCGCCATTCTGGTCGCGGCCGGTCACTTTCGGGCCGTTCCCATTGCCAATCTTGGGATCCCGATTGTCGGGAATACCGTCATGATCGCGGTCGCGACCGCGGCCATTCGTCACCGCGACCGGTGAAGGCGCGTTCGGATCGGCTTTCTCCGGGACATGCTTGAGGTCCTCGGGTTTCACTGGCTTGGCAGGCGCGGTATCCGCGGTGAGACCGTGGTTTTGTTCCTTGATTTGGGCGCGGATCTTTTGCCGCTCGGCCTGGTCTTTTACGCCAGCCCAGCCGTTGTTGACCTGGGTCTTGTTGATCACCTTCGTGATCTTCGGCTTGTTGATGATCGTCGTGTTATTGTTCACGATCTTCGGCGCGTAGACCTGCAAGGTGTTGCCCACGTTGCGCGCATTGGTCCAAGCGTGGCCGTTGTGGTTGTAGTTCGCGTTGAGCACGAGCTTGAGCGAAGGAATCGGCCGGTGCACGTGGCCGCTGACGAACGCGAAATTTGGGCCACCGCAGAAGACGACGTTGTGGTAGCTGTTGAAGCAGATGTTGGTGCAATTCAGCGTGCTTCCGATGAAGAAGACGTTGCGTGCCCGTGGATAGCAGACCCTGCGAATCCACGGCGCCCCAAATTCCACGATCGGGCAGAAGGTGTAGCAGCCGGGGCCGATGTCATAGGTGTCGTCGCACCAGGTGCTGATGCCAACGCTCGCCCGCCAGTGGCACTCCGGCGGAAGGGGCGCCCAGCCGACGGCCTCGTCGTTGTTGCGCCAGGAGACCCACGCCGGACCCCACTCGTAATCGGGCACCCAGCACCAGCCTTCCTCATCGGTCTTTACCCAGCGGCCATAGTGATAGGTAATGCCGCCCCAGTCCTCGTAGCTCACCCAAGTCCAGCCGGCGTCTGTGTAACTCCAGTAGCCGTCAGTGTAGGGAGCCCAATCCTCGTCGACCCCGGTGGGGTGCCAGCATTCGCCGTAGTCGCCGACTTGCACCCATTCGCCGAGCGGGGAGAGGGTGTCGTAAAAGACTTGGAAGGAGGCGTCTTCAGCCCGGGTCACGCGCGGTGCCAGGCCAAGGAGAAGGGCGGTCAGGGTGAGGGCAAGGTGTTTGATTTTCATTGAAATGCAGTGAGTGAGACTGGTTCTGCGGGAAAGAATTCAAATAATAATACGCAAAGAGGTTGGGCGCGGATGTTCGCGCCTTGGCAAAGGGGTCGATGCCCGTAGAGTCCGCCCGATGCACCGGCTGTTCAACCTTTTCCTCGCCCTTCTTGTCCCCGCCATTGTCGTGCGTGCCGCGGAGCCTGCGCTTCGCGTCGGGATGGAACTGGCGTATCCGCCCTTCGAGATGCGTGACGAAAAAGGCGTGCCCTCGGGGGTGAGCGTCGACCTCGCGAATGCCCTTGGGGCCGCACTGGGCCGTGCGCTTGAGATCCAGAATCTGCCGTTCGACGGCCTCATACCCGCGCTCAAGACGAGCAAGATCGACGTGATCATTTCGTCGATGACTGCGACGCCGGAACGGTCCCGGGCGGTCGCGTTTTCCGATCCGTACGTGCGGACGGGATTGTGCCTGCTCGTGGGCACGAAATCCGATGTGCAAAATATCACCGACGCGAATCGCGCGGGCCGCACGATTGTGGTGAAGAAAGGCACGACGGGGCATCTTTATGCGACGAAAAATCTGCGCGATGCGAAGGTACTGGTGCTCGACAAGGAAACCGCGTGCGTACTCGAAGTCGCGCAGGGCAAGGCGGACGCATTCATCTACGACCAGATGTCGGTTTTCTCGCATTGGAAGCGCAACGCGGAGGCGACCCGCGCCGTGCTGGCTCCGTTTCAGGAGGAATCGTGGGCAGTCGGCTTGCGCCTCGGCGACGACGCGTTGCGCGAGAAGGTGAACGCATTCATCAAGAGCTACCGCGATTCCGGCGGCTTCGAGAAGCTTGGCGACAAATGGCTGCCGGAGCAGAAGGCGGAATTCAAGCGGCTGGGGATTCCGTTCTTCTTTTAGCTGGCGATCGGCGGCGGCTGTTCACCAGTCACCGCCGCTCGACAGAACCTCGTCCCCTCATCAAAATCCGCCAGTTGCAAACACCCAGCACGCTCGCCATCATCGCCGGCAACGGCACCTATCCCTTCGCCACGGTACGCGGGGCGCGTGCGGCTGGTGTGGCGCGCATCGCCGTGGCGGCGTTCACGGGGGAGACCGACCCGGAGCTGGCGAAGCTCGTGGACGAAACGGAGTGGATGCGCGTCGGGCAGCTCGGGAAAATGATCGCTTTTGCGAAGGCCAGTGGCGCGAAGCACGCGATCATGGCCGGGCAGATTCATCCCCGGAACCTGTTTGACCTGCGGCCGGACATCAAGGCGCTCGTCCTGCTCGCGAAACTGCGCACGCGCAATGCCGAGTCGATCTTCGGCGCCATCGCGGATGAACTCGCGAAGGCCGGCGTGGAGTTGCTGCCGGCGACGGCCTTTCTCGATGACCAACTCGCACGGGACGGACTGATTGCCGGGCCGCGAATCAGCCGGCGCGAGGAGGCGGATCTGCATTTCGGTTTCCAGATCGCCAAGGAAACGAGCCGGCTGGATATCGGGCAGACCGTTGTGGTCAAATCCGGAACGGTGCTGGCGGTCGAGGCCTTCGAAGGTACCAACGCCGCGCTGCAACGGGGAGGGGAGCTCGGGCGAAAGGATGCCGTCGTGGTGAAAGTGTCGAAGCCTGACCAGGATTTTCGCTTTGATGTGCCGGTGATTGGTCCGCTCACCCTCGATGCCGCCCGCGCGGCGCGCATTCGCGTGATTGGGGTCGAGGCGGGGAAGACACTACTGCTCGAGCCTGAGCGGGTGGCGAAGCTAGCCTTGGAGTATCGGATCTCGATCTCAGGCATAAGGGGATGACTACCATTTGGTAGTGAGTTTTTTTACTTGCGCACGGGCGGTGCCGCTGTCCCCTACCGCGACCCCGGCCGCCCATGCTGTGGCGCATCCTCCATTCCTATGAACTCCTCCTCCGTCACGTTTCGTATCAACCTTGGTATCGCCGCCCTGTGGGCGATCGCTGGGTTGGCGCACGCGCAGACCCGGATCGTTATCAATGGCGACGAACTCAAGATTCCTAAAAAGGAAGTCGCACTCGATGCGCTTCTCGAACCGGGAAAACTCTGGTCGCAGACACCCGAAACCCTCGAAAAAGACTGGAAGGACAAGGGCTTCAAGTGGAACTCGGAAAAGACCAAGGACTCCGGGATTATGCGCCGCGAGAAATGGGGTTTTGCGCTGATGAATCTCCAGCTCTTCACGCCCCCGCAGAATGTCGAGGAGGTCGATTTTCAGTTCAAGGACGGCAAGCTCAACGAAGTCACATTTGCCGTCTGGAACAAGGGTGATTCGGAAAAGACGAATCTCACGGAGGCCGACTTTGCGAAGATCATCCAGAACTTCACGAATCAGCTCAACACGAAGGTCGCTCCAAAGTTCGAGGACCGCGGCAAGGACACGGCGAGTGCGGCGAAAGCTGAGCGCCGGTTGTGGGTGGGCAAGGATACGCTGGCTCAAATCGAGTATAGCGGCGGCAGGGAAAAGGTGCGCGACCCCTTTACCGGCCGCGAGAAGCCCGGCCTGAATTTCCAGGGTGAATTCATTCGCCTGCGCCTCATGCCCAAGCCCACGAGCATGGTTGGAGTGAATGCCTCCACGGGAGGCGTCGCGCAGTTGGCCAAAGCCGATCTCTCCAAGAAGATCCAGCGCACTCCGGATGGCGATGTCTTCATTCCGGGGATCCCGATGATCGACCAGGGCGACAAGGGCTACTGCGCCGTGGCCACGGCCGCGCGCGTGCTCAACTATTATGGCATCCCCGCGGACCAGCACGAGATGGCTCAGGTCGCCGGCAACGAGGCCGGTGGCGGCGGCACCAATCCCGATGAAATGGAGGAAGCGCTCCGCAAGCTTTCGGGCAAATATCACATCACGTTCAAGGAAGTGATCGATACCGACTACGGCAGCCACAGTTACCAGCGCTTCCTCGCCACTTACAACCGCGCGGCGAAGCATATGGGCAAGCGCGTGCTCGACACCGACAACTACATCTACTTCATGGGCGGCCTCGATGCCGACGTGCTCAAGAAAGTCCGCGGCGAAGGGCCTGTCTTCGACAAGTTCAGCAAGGCCGTGCACGAGAACATCGACAAGGGCGTGCCGCTGCTCTGGGCGCTCCAGCTCGGCAAGTATCCCGAGAATGGCGAAAAGGCCAAGCAGTTCGGCGGCGGCCACATGCGGCTCATCATCGGCTACAACGACTCGAAGAAGGAATTCATCTTCAGCGATTCGTGGGGCGCCGGGCATGAGAAAAAGCGCATTCTCCAAGCGGACGCCTCCGCAGCTACGATGGGTCTTTACACGGTTACGCCTGCGCAATAGCGCGCGCTGCTTTTCCCGGAAAGTCGTGCTTGGTTGACGTTCTCGTGTGCGTTCCGCGCGAACGGGCTCGGATAATGCAGATGATTGACCGCGGTTGGCGCGGATGACACAGATAGCGCCCTGAAGTGGAGGCGTGTTGTTCCACCAGACCGCCAACTTCATTCGTACAATCTGTGTCATCTGCCGTCCCATCAAATGCATCATCCCAGTTCCGCGTTGGCGTCGTCGGTACGGGAAGCATAGGTAAAAATCACGCCCGCATCCTTGCGGAACTCACCGAGTGCCAGTTTGCGGCCATCTACGATGCAAATGCGGACACGGCCCGGGAGCTTGCCGCACGGTTCGGCGCGAGGGCCTGCGCATCGCTCGAGGAGTTTGTGACGCTGGTCGATGCGGCGACCATTGCCACGCCGACACCCACCCATTTCGCCATCGGCAAGGCGTTGCTCGAAGCCGGCCGGCATGTGCTCGTGGAGAAGCCCATCACGGAGAATACCGCGGATGCGGTGGCGCTTGCCGCGCTGGCCGGCGAACAGGGGCTGGTCCTGCAGGTGGGGCATATCGAGCGATTCAATCCCGCGTTGAGCGCCCTGGAAGCTCGCCTCACGCAACCTCGATTTATCGAAGTGTCGCGGCTCTCGCCGTATCCCGGCCGAAGCATCGAGATCGGTGTGGTGCTCGATTTGATGATCCACGATATCGAGATCATTCTGCATCTTGTGAAATCGCCGGTGGTCAGCCTCGACGCGGTCGGCGTCGCCGTGCTCAGCCGCGACGAGGACATCGCGAATGTGCGGCTGCGTTTCGAGAATGGGTGCGTCGCCAATATCACGGCCAGCCGCATCAGCCAGGACCGCCTCCGCAAAATCCGGGTGTTCCAGAGCGATGCCTACCTTTCGCTCGATTACCAAAAGCAGGAGGGCTACCTGCTTCGCCTCGCGCGCGACGACGAAAAGGAGAGCTCCGCGCTCGGCAAGCTCCTTGGCTTGGCGGCGGATTCGACGATCGTCACCGAATTTGCCGGGCGGCGCATCGTGCGGGAACCGGTCGAGATCGAGAAGGGCGAGCCGCTCCGCCATGAACTGGCTGCCTTCATCGACTGCGCCCGCCGCGGCGCCTCGCCGAAGGTCGGTGGCCGGGAAGCCACCGCCGCGCTGGAACTGGCACTGGAGATCACGCGACGGATCGCCGCAGCGAAATGAGTGATCCGGTCGAACAACCCTCCCTGCCATTTCTCGCGCTCGGGGGAGATGGTTCGGTTCTGATATGCCACACGAGCGCGCAACTCGGCCGCGCGTCTCTTAGCGCGCTTGTTCATGGCTACTTCCCGAACCTTATCGCTTACGACAGCGCGAGCCGCTGGAGCATTATCGAGGTGATCGCACCCTATCGCGTGTCGTTTTGGACGCGCTTTCTGGCGGCCACGGTTTTCAATCCCTGTTTTGCAGTCACCCTTCGTTGGCAGCGCAATGGTAATTATCCACTCAGCGAGCTTTGTGATCGCCTTTGCATCGCGATCGATCAGGACGACGATGTTCTCACTCAATTCGTCGGCGCCGACGAACTCAAACGGACGATCCGGGCCTCCGAGACCTATGAAGAAATTGTCTCTGCGTTGGAGTATCATCACTGAGCCGATCTTCCATTTTTCGCCTCGTTCCCAAGTTGCACTTGGGAACGCACCTTCCTGCGAAGTTGCACTTCGCACGCGCGGTTTACGAGCACGCGCGCCACTACATCTTCGTCCACCTGCGGACGCTCCCTCGATGCGAGGTAAAACTTCGCTCCCGAGCGCGTTCCCAAGTGCAACTTGGGAACGAGGAAAAACACTTCCACTTGCGAAACAGAATTTCGCTCCCAAGTGCGTGCCCAAATCGGAGTTTGGGCACGAGGCGCTTGCGCGAGGATGTTGGACCCTTTCACTCCCGTCATGCGCCTCTATCTTGTAGCCGGCGAAGCCAGCGGCGATGCCCGCGGGGCGGAATTGATGCGAGCGCTGCGCGAGATCGCACCCACGGTGGCCTTCGCCGGTGCTGGCGGGCCGCAGATGCGCGCGCTGGCGGGCGGCGATTTTCTCGATTGGGCCGATGAGGCGGTGGTCGGTTTGTGGGACGTGCTGAAGAAGTATGGATATTTCCGGGCGCAGTTCGACCGGATGCTGGCGGAGGTCGCGCGCACGTCGCCGGATGCGCTGATCCTCATAGATTATCCCGGCTTCAATTTGCGCCTCGCCAAGGCGGTGCGGGCGCAGCATCCCGGGATCAAGATCATCTACTACATCAGCCCGCAGGTTTGGGCCTGGAATCGCGGACGTATCCCGAAAATGGCGAAATGGCTCGACTTGATGCTGTGCATTTTCCCGTTCGAGAAACCGCTCTACGAGCAGTCCGGTCTCAAGACGGAATTCGTCGGTCATCCCATGCTCGACTCGCTCGCCGCAAAGCGCATCGCGGAGCCGCGCGATGAAAAGCTCGTCGCGCTCCTTCCCGGCAGCCGCGGCAAGGAGGTGCGCCGCATCTTCCCCATGATGCTTGCCGCGGCCCAGCGCATGAAACGCGAGCGCCCGGACCTGCGCTTCGAAGCGTCCGCGGCATCCGGGAGGCTCGCTGAGGAAATGCGCGGCGCGCTCACGACGGCGGGACTCGACGAAACATTCTGCGCCGTGCGCGCCGGCACCGCGCACGAACTGATGCAGCGGGCTGTGGCCGGCATGGTCTGCTCCGGCACCGCGACCTTGGAGTCGGCGTATTTCGGCCTGCCGATGGTGATTCTCTACAAAGTCGTCTGGCTCACGTGGGTCATCGGAAAGCGCCTCGTGAAAGTCGACTTCCTCGGCATGCCGAACGTGCTCGCGGGCCGCGAAATCGCGCGCGAGTTTTTGCAGGATGCGGCGCAGCCGGAGCCCATTGCCGCGGAAATGCTGCGGCTCGTCAACGATGCCTCCGCGCGCGCGGAGGCGCAATGCGACCTTGCCGCGGTCATCGGAAAACTCGGCACGCCTGGCGCAGGCGCGCGGGCCGCGCGTTGCATCGCAGACACTCTTGGTCTCGCATGACCCTGCCTGATCCTCCTGCCGCCTCGGTGCGCTCCGCATTTTGCGCATCGGTGCTGACGATCATAGTCGTCCTTTTCGCGGTGCGAAATCTTCCCTGGCATCTCGACGATCTCGACCAGGCCAAGCAGGCCTTCACTTCGTTTCAAATCGTCCATGGCGGCAGTTGGTTCTACCAGGAAACTCCGGATGGCGATGTCGCCACGAAACCTCCATTTGCGGCCTGGGTTTCCGTGTTGATTTATCGACTGTGCGGCAGCCACTGCTGGGATCTGGCGTGGCGATTGCCGTCGTTTGCCTGTGCTTTGTGGGTGCTGTGGACGCTGGCGCGCTCTGGAGCGCAACTATTCGGAAACAATATCGGTGCGCTTCTCGCGGCCGGCGCCTTCGGCCTGAACAGTTTCGCCCCACGCATCGCGACTCTCGTGCGCACGGACATGATGCTCACGGCGTTCATCTTTTGCATCGGCTGGATGGCGTTGGAAAAACTGCGTGCCGATGCGCCGTGGACGCGTTCCGAGCAATGGATCACGTTTGGCCTTTTCCTCGCGGCGCTGATGACCAAGGGACCGATCGTCTACGCCTTCCTCGTGCCGGGCTGGCTGGCCTTTCACTTCATGTCGCGGCGTCTCGCATGGAAGAACCGTGTTTGCGCGGGATGGTGGACGTGGATTTTGCCGCTCGTGGTATTCGCGTTGTGGGCCGGCATCGGTATCGCGACCGACACCAATTTCTACGAACAAGTCGTCCTCAAGGAGTTCGTGGGGCGATTCACGGTTGGCGAGCATGCGCGACACCACAATTCTTATCCTGGCTTGTACACGCTGGGCTTCCTCGCCAAGGCGCTGCCGTGGAGCTTGCTGCTGGGGATCACCCTGGCTGTGAAAAATGTCCGTGCGGCTTTGCTGAAGGATCCCGCCCTGCTGTGGCTGGCTTGCTGGACGTTTGGCGGATTGGTGTTCATGGAATTTGTGCCGTCAAAGCGCTTTGACCGCATCTTCCCGGTGCTCCCGCCCGCCTGTCTCCTCCTCGCCGCCGCAGCGCGCTACATCCCAAGCTTTCAATGGAAGCAGATATCGCCCAGCCGTCTCGTCGTTTGGGTGACGTTCTTTGCGTGTGCGACTTCCGTTGGTTATGCGGGCGTGAAGATGGCCCAAAGTTGGCGCGATAACGGGCAGGTTCTCGTCGATTTCGGCCGCCGGGTGGCGGAAATCGTGGGAGAGCAGCAGCAGCGCCTCACCATCGCTCACGCTCGAGACGAAGGGATTTTGCTTTATGCAAATCATTCGCGATTCGATTCGCTCGAAGATGCGCTTGAAATGTGGCGGACCGGGCGTGTCGACTGGTTGGTAATTTCCGACGAAAGCATCTCGAAGTTGGAGCGCAAACTCGGGCCGCACAAAGTCGTATTGGAGACTATGGAAAAGCCGGAGCTTTTCGGAAAATACTACTTGATTGAGCGCGGTCAGTAGTCACTTATAGTCTTCATAACTTCCCAAGTTCACCCAATAATGGAATTTCCCGTAGAAATAGTCGATTAACAGCAAAATGAGGATTCGGTTATTTCGCCTTTCCCTGCAAAATTCGCTTTGCATGTGTCGTTTCCGAGGATTATGACAAATGCCGAGCCCCATTTAATGGATCCGATAGAAGCACCAAGAATACCGGTGTTGGGCAAAAGTCCCCACCCACCCGGTTTCAGCTACCCGGTCGGCGCCTCCGCGATTAGCGAGGCGCTCTTCGGAGTACCTCAATTTGACCGCTTCACATTGCGCTATTCGAACCGGACGCCGTTGTTCATGATGCCCCGGCCGTGGAGGGCGTTGCCCATGCTGCGTGTTACCTACACCAGCTATCCGGTTTACGAGCCCCGGCCTGGCGCGGCGTCGCAGACTCCCCAAGGCGGCGAACGCTGGGCGCTTGAAGTCCTGCCCACACCCGCGGAGCAGCGGCTCGAATATCAGCGGTTGATTTTGGAAGCCGGCCTGCCGGCGTTTCGGGAGTGGCTTGCCGGCCCGGATGTTCCCGGGAAGGATGTCCGGCGCACGATCCGGGCATGCTGGCTCGTGGTCGAAACGAACGCCGTTAAGTGGGTCTCGGAAGACCCCCAGTCCGAGGGCTCGTAACCTCTACTTTTATACAGTAGAATGACCCCCCAAATGGATGGGGGTCGTTGTCTTGACCATCTGCTGTGTAATGGGAAAGAACATAACGTTGCCACGATTCCTGCTCCGTAGAACCTAACCGACACTCTTCATGAACAACGATCACACAGCCTCCGACAAATACATTCGCGAGCATTCTCCGTCGCTCGACGACATCATTTTCACCAAGCGTGAATTCCTCCTTCGCACCGGCATGGGCTTCGGCGCGATGAGTCTCGCGTCCATGTTTGGCGTCAACCCCTTCCTGCCGATTGGCGCAGAAGGCGCGACGACCAAGATTGTTTCACCGCTTTCCCCGAAGCAGCCGCACTTCAAGGCCAAGGCCAAGGCGGTCATTCACATTTTCGCCGAGGGTGGCCCCTCGCAGGTCGACACGTGGGATCCGAAGCCGGAGCTCAGCAAGTACAACGACAAGACCATTCCCGGTCATGACGGCCTCGCGTTCGGTTCGCCGTTCAAGTTTACCCCGAAGGGCAAGTCAGGCATCGAGTGCAGCGAAGTGTTCCCGAAACTCGGCGAGTGCATCGACGACATGGCGGTCATTCGTTCGCTTTGGACGGACATCCCCGCGCATGAAGTGGCCCAGCGGTTCATGAACACCGGCTCCCTGCAGTTGCCAAAACCCTCGGTCGGTTCGTGGGTTGTTTATGGCCTCGGCACGGAAAATCAGAACATGCCCGGCTTCGTCACGATCGGCTCGAAGCCCGAGTGGCGGCAGGCCTCGTTCCTCCCCGGCGTTTACCAGGGCGTAAACGTGAACTACTCGAAGAACATGAATCTCGATGACGTGATTCTGAACATTCGCAGCCAGTTCTCGCCGATGGAGCGCCAGCGCCGGCAACTCGACCTCGTCAAGCAACTCAACCAGATGCATTCCGAGAAGCTGCAAAAGGACGCGCAGCTCGAGGCCCGCATCGAATCGTTTGAAATCGCGTTCCGCATGCAGACCGAGGCGACCGACGCCTTCGACATTTCCAAGGAGCCCGAGGAGGTCAAAGCCCTTTACGGCACCAGCGACATGGCGTCGAAGTTCCTCGTTGCCCGCCGGCTCGTCGAGCGCGGTGTGCGCTTCGTGCAAATCAACGCCGGTGGCTGGGACCACCACGGCGGCCTCGAGCAGGCCCTGCGCGGACGCGCGGGCGACATCGACGGCCCGGCCGCAGCGCTCATGAAGGATCTCAAGCAGCGCGGTCTGCTCGACTCGACCCTCGTCATGTGGGGCGGGGAGTTCGGCCGCACCGTCACCAAGGACCGCAACGGCAACGCCACTCCCGGCCGCGACCACAACGGTCGCTCGATGGTCACCTGGCTCGCCGGCGGCGGTGTCAAGGGCGGCACGGTCTATGGCGCCAGCGACGAGTTCGGCGCACGCGCTGAAGTCAACAAGGTCCACATCCACGACCTCCACGCCACGATCCTGGCCCTCCTCGGCTTCGATCACACCAAGCTCACCTACCGCTATAACGGTCGCGACTTCCGCCTGACCGATAACTTTGGCCAGGTCGTCAAGGACGTTATCGCCTAACCTCCCTCGCACAACCTATGCGCGTACGTCGTTTGATTCTGCTGAGCAGTCTCGTCACTGCCGGGCTGGCCGTCGCCGTCGAACCGGCGAAGCCCGTGGTGGCGAGTCCCGCTGCGGCAGCCTCCCCTGCAGGCAAACCGGCTGCGCCGGCCGCCGCCAAACCCGCTGCTGCGCCGGCGGATAAGGCCAAGCCCGGCGACGCCGCGCCTGGTGATACCATGATGGCAGCCGATGCCATGATGAGTGGTGGCAAGGCTGCGGACATCACTCCCGAGCAGGCTGCATTCTTCGAAGGCAAGATTCAGCCGATCCTCAAGGACGCCTGCTACAAGTGCCACAGCGCTGAGCAAGGCAAGTCGAAGGGCGACCTCACTCTCGATACGAAGGAAGGTGTCAAGAAGGGTGGAAAGAACGGGCCGGTTGTGACGCCCGGCGATCCGGCGAACAGTTCGCTCATCGTGGCGGTCAGCTACAAGGATCCTGACCTGCAAATGCCGCCGAAGGGCGAAAAGCTCAGCGACAAGCAGATCGCTGATCTTACCGAGTGGGTGAAAATGGGCGCGCCCGATCCGCGCAAATCCAATGCGGCTTCCGTGGCCTCCAAGCTGAGCGGCCTGACCGACAAGGCGCGCGGCCATTGGGCATATCAGCCGATCAAGAAGCCCGCTGTTCCCGCGGTGAAGAACACTTCCTGGTGCCTCACTCCCGTGGATGCGTTCATCATGGAGAAGCTGGAGGCCAAGGGCATGACGCCTTCGCCGGGGATGATGTACACGAACGTGGAAACCGACAAGGAAACGCTGCTCCGCCGTGTGACCTTTGATCTTACCGGTCTTCCCCCGGAAACCACGGAATTGGATAAGTTCGTCAGGGACACTTCGCCCGATGCATTCGTCAAGGTGGTGGATCGTCTTCTCGCATCGCCCCAATACGGTGAGCGCTGGGGCCGTTTCTGGCTCGATACCGCGCGGTATTCCGACACGGTTGGTGCGGATCGTAACGCCCGGGGCCAGGATTATCGCTTCCCGTATGCCTACACGTATCGTGACTGGGTGGTGAAGGCGATCAATGAAGACATGCCTTACGACCAGTTCGTCATGCATCAACTTGCGGCGGATCTGATTCCGAAGAATGACAAGAAGAACCTCGCGGCGCTGGGTTTCATCACCGTGGGCGAGCGCTTCGGAAACCAAAACGACGTCATCAACGATCGCATCGACACCATGTCCAAGGGTTTCCTTGGTCTCACCGTCGCGTGTGCACGCTGCCATGACCACATGTTCGATCCGATTCCGACGAAGGATTACTACGCATTGCATGGCATCTTCTCGAGCATCCTCGAACCCGAGGATCAGCCCGTGCTCAATCAACCCGACGCGAAGAAGTTCAAGGAATTCACGGACAAAATCGCGTCCATGGAAGAGGCTGATCGGAAGACTTATTACGATGTCGTAGAAGATGCTGCATTTGGATTCCGCGAGAAGGTGGGTCCGTACCTGACTTCGGCTCACCTGAGCCGCGATCGGGCCAATGAAGCTTCGCTCCAGGCTAACCAGAAACTCATCAAGGACGAGAAACTGGACGAACAACTCGTCGGATTTATTCGCGGTCGCATCAACGGCAACAGCCCGGTGTTTGCTCCGCTGCGCATGTTCATGGACATGGCGGAGAAGGACTACGAAAACGCGGGTGCGAAAAAGGCCGCCGAAATTGCGGCAAACAAGGACAATCGTTACAACCCGATCGTTGCAGCCGCGTTTCGTAACCAGAATCCGCAGGGTCTGGATGATGTGATTCAGATCTATGAGAAGGCGTTTGCGAGCGTGGAGTCGCAGGCCAAGGACGCCTATAAGGCGCTGTTTGCGGCGAAGGATAAAGCCAAGCCGGCAACCATCGATCCGGCCACGGTGCAACTCGTGTCGGCTCCGTTCGGGATACACCCCTCGTATGAATTGACCTCGCAGGGATTGCGGCAGGCCATTGATCAGTTGCCGCTCCGCCTTCGCAACAAGGGCAAATATAATTTTGCTGCGATCAACGAGCTCAAGATGACCGATGCAGGCGCACCTGCGAAGGCGATGACCGTAAACGACCGCAAAGACGCGCACGATTCGCCGGTCTTCATCCGCGGCCAGGCAGAGACGCGAGGGGAAATGGTGCCCCGCAGCTTCCTGGAAGTCCTGACCCCAGGCGGACGTCGGCAGCCGTTCCGGCAGGGAAGCGGGCGGCTCGAACTCGCCCAGTGCATTGCCAGCAAGAGCAATCCGCTGACCGCGCGCGTGCTCGTCAACCGCGTGTGGATGCATCACTTCGGTGAAGGTTTCGTGCGTACACCGGATGACCTTGGCACGCAGAGTGAAAAGCCAAGCCATCCCGAGTTGCTCGACTATCTGGCCTCCTACTTCATGGAGAATGGGTGGTCGATGAAGAAGTTGCACCGGCTCATCCTCCTCTCGAAGGTGTATCAGATCAGCAGCAAGACTGTGGACGCCTATGCGGATATCGACCCGGAGAACCGCCTTCTCTGGCGCGCCAATGTCCGCCGTCTCGACTTCGAGGCGATGCGCGATTCCATGCTCGTAATGGCCAACAAGCTCGATAAGAGCGACTTTAGCGGCCAGCCGGTGAACATTACCGACGAGCCTTACAGCCATCGCCGCACCATTTACGGCTATATCGACCGTGGCAATGTGCCCGAGGTCATGCAGCACTTCGATTTCAGCGATCCCCACATGCCGAACTCGAAGCGCACGACCACCATCGTTCCGCAGCAGGCGCTCTTCCTCATGAACAGTCCGTTTGCAGTGGATGTGGCCCGCAGCGTTATCAACCGTTCTGAAGTTCGCAACGCTCCGAACGACATCCAACGTGTGTTCGCTGTTTACCACATCATCCTCCAGCGGACGCCGCGCCCCGAGGAGATGAAGCTGGTGTTCGATTTCCTTAAGAAGGAGCACAATGTGCAGGACCAGACCCTCAGCGCCTCCAAGGAGATCACGGAAAAAGCCGAGAAGCGCGTCGAGGAAAATGCCAAGCGTAAGATAGATCGCGGCATGGATATGTATGGTGCCATTCAGAACTCCGGTGACTATGTCGCCCGCAAGCCGCTTACTGAGTGGGAGACCCTTGCGCAGGCGCTGCTGCTCTCGAACGAGGCAGCCTATGTGAACTAGCCACGTTCCAAAGAGATCTCGCGAACGCCTCCCGCGCCATGCGGGAGGCGTTTCGTTTTTTTCCCCCCAATATTTCCGATATAGAACGCGACCGTGCTTGGCTCCTTATTAGCCATCTGCTGTCATGCACGAGCCATGGCTATCCCTCGTCGCTCCCTCGTCGGCAGTCTCCTCCCTTTATTCTCCATCAGCGCGGGCGTGCTCGCGTTCGCACTATTCCACGCGCCCGCACTTCCCGATGAGGGAAAGGATCCCGCTGTATATGCCAGGGATGTCGATTTTCTCCTCACAGAACTCCAGAAACAAGCTGGCCATTTCTTTGCCGCGAAGGGCGTCGATTGGGAGGCTGTCTCCATGCAATTCCGCTCGGAGGTGCAGGCGATCAAATCAGATGCGGATCACGTAAAGCTTTGCAATCGGCTCGTCGCGCGGCTGCGCGACGGGCATGCCGGCTTGCGCGATTTAAAGGTCAAATTTCCCGATGAAAATGAGGGTCAGCGTTTCACCGGGCCGCGTGTGCACCTGGTGACCATCGGCGAGAAAGTCTATGTGCGGCAGGCATTCGGTCCTTCGGTCGACATGGGGGTATCAATCGGCGCGGAGGTGACGACGATCGATGATAAACCCGCTGCCGATTGGTTGCACGCCCGTGTCGAGACCATGCGCGATACGCGCGGGTATTCCAGCGAACATCAAGCTCTCTACGCTGCGTGCCATTGGGGCCTCGCGGATAGTGAGGGCACACCCATCACCTTCGGTCTCGTGCAGGATGGCAAACCGAAAACGGTCAAGATCGTGCGCCAGGGTGGTCCGAACTACGCGCCATTTGGGCCGGTGTTTTTTCCGAAAGACGTCAAGAGTATCGGACGTCAATCCTATGGGCGGACTGCTCGCGGCTTCGGCTACATCCACTTGCGCGACGTCCCCGGAGACCTTCCATCGCAGCTCGACACCATGCTCGCGGGGTTCGGTGACGTTCCGGGCCTCATTGTCGATCTTCGCGGGAATGGCGGAGGCGGCTGTGATCACACGGCGGTCTTCGGGCGTTTTGTCGCCGCAGGAAAATCATGGCGGCAGTATCCAGGCGCCGGTGCGACGCCATACACCGGTCCGCTCGTCGTGATTGTCGATGCCGGAACGCGTTCCGCGGGAGAGACCGTCGCGGGCATGTTCAAGGAGGATGGCCGCGGTTATATGATTGGCGATACCCCGACCGCCGGGATGTCTTCGCAAAAGTCGACGATTGCCGTGCCGAGTGGGTTGTTTGGCGTCATCTTTGCCGTTGCGAGCAACAAAGGGCGCTTCAATGGAGGTCGTGGAATCGAAGGTATCGGCGTCCCGCCAAACGAAGTCGTCCCATACGACCCTGCGGAACTCTCCAAGGGAATCGATACAGAAATCCGCCGCGCCGAGGATTTGCTCGAAAAGGGCCTGCCCAAGGAGAGCGTGCCGTACGAGGCTGCGCGGAGCCGCGATTCATCGGCTCGCTAGCCGCGTAGCCGCTGCCAAAACATCGCCGCAGAGATCGCAAATCCAATTCCGGTGATGATCCGCCGCACATAGTGCTGCGGGATGCGCTGCGAATAATGCGCCCCGAGAAAGTAACCCGCTACGGCACCGAGCGTCATCACCCCGGCCTTCGCCCAATCCACCAGTTTCTCCGAGGTAAAGACGGTCACCGCCACGAAAACGGCTGCGGCCACGAAGTTGATCACCGAGGCGAGCACGTTCTTCAGCGCGTTCATTTCGTGAATGTCGCGCAATCCGAGAAACCCGAGAGAGGCCAGCATCAAGATGCCAATGCCAGCACCGAAGTAGCCTCCATACACGGACACCGCGAATTGAAACGCGACTGCAACCCAGATTGCCCGCGCCGGCGGATGCGCCGCCCCAATTCCCTCGAATCCCGCAAACCGCCGAAATGCGCCCTGCGCAAAGAACAGGATGGTCGCAAAAAGGATCAGCCATGGCACCAGGTTTTCGAAAAAGCGGTCGCTGGTCCAGGTGAGCAACGCCCCTCCCAATATGCCGCCAAGGAAGCTCACCGGGGTAAATCTTGTCAGCCACGGCTTCACTCTTTGGATATGGCCTCGAAAGCCAAAAATGCTGCCGGCTGTGCCTAACACGAGTGCCAGTGTGCTAGTGGCATTCGCTGCCTTTCCCGGCGTGCCGAAAAAGATCAACACTGGGAACGTGAGGAGTGTTCCGCCGCCGGCAATCGCATTGATTGCGCCTGCGGCCACTGCGGCGGCGACCAAGCCGAGGAATTCGAGGACTGTCATTTCCGCGATTCTGTGCGCAGACGCCGGAATATCATCGTTGCACCGCCTCCGCGGCAAGCGTGCCGAGGACTTTGCGCAGGGCACGCACGTCGCCTTTTTCCGTCGGATGATTCCGGTTCGACAGGAAGATCACGAACGTCCCCGACGCCGGATCGACCCACAACGAGCCGCCCGTCCAGCCTGTGTGCCCGTAACCGCCGACAGGAAATTTTTCGCCGCGTTGGCCGGCAAACGGCGAGTCGATGTCCCAACCGAGTCCGCGCTTGGCATCGATCGATGCCGGCGACTGCACACTCGTCATCAAGGCGACTGTTTCCGTTTTTAAAAGCCGCACACCATCGAGTTCGCCTCCGCGCAGGAGCATCCGAGCGTATCGGGCCAGGTCGCTCGCGGTCGTGAACAGCCCCGCATGCCCCGCCACTCCGTCCATGCGCCGCGCCGTCGGATCGTGCACGACCCCGCGTTCGACGCCTCGCTCCGTCGGGGCAAGGCGCGGGCGCAGCGTTTCCGGCGGGAGAAACATCGTGTCCCGCATCCCGAGTGGCGCAAAGACCTCTGTCGCGCAATATTCGTTCAACCGCTTTCCGCTCACACGTTCCACGACTGTGCCGAGAACTTCGAAGTTGATATCGCTATAGCGAAACTTCGTCCCCGGCGCATCCGGCAACGGCTCCGCGCAAATCATTTCCAGTGCTGTTGCGGTTCCATTCCACGGATGGACATGTGACAGGTCCGCGCGCAATCCCGAGGTGTGCGTCAGCAATTGCCGAATCGTGATTGCCTCCTTGCCCGCGCCGCGAAACTCCGGCCAGTACTTGTTCGCACACGCGTCCAACTCGATCTTTCCCTGCTCCACCAGCTTCATCACGGCAGGAGTCGCCGCCATCACCTTCGTCAGCGAAGCCGCGTCAAAAATCGTATCCTCCGTCATTTCCTCGCGCGCCGGTTCGATCGCCCGCGCCCCGTATGCCTTGTGATAGGTGGCGCCACGCTGCTCCAGCCAAAGGACGCCGCCGGGACATTCCCCTCGCTCGATCGACTGGGTGATCGCCGCATCGATCGCGCTCAGTTTGTCCTCACGAAAGGCTGGCGCATTTTCCGCGGCACGCCCGGCGGTCGGCGCAAAGAGCGCACTTGCGGCGAAGGCAACTATCCAGGGCCGAATGCCGGAAACCCTCATTCCTCCACGCGATAGAGCGCTTCCTTGGTCCGCAAATACAGCGCTTTTCCGGAGACGGCCGGCGACGACATGAACCCTGCATCGAACTGGTTCTCCGCGAGCAAATTGAACTCCCGTCCGGCCTTGAGCACCGCGGCCTTTCCCTCCTCGCTAAACACATACAGGTGACCCTCCGCCATGATGGGCGAGGCCGAGTAATTCCCCTGAACTCGCTGCGACCAGACGGTCTGCCCGGTCTTCGCCTCCACGCAACTCACGATGCCGCCGTCGTTGACCATGTAGAGCAGGTCGCCATCGAGGAGCAGCGAGGGCTTGTTTGGCGCGGCCTTTTTCAACCGCCACGCGACTTGCGATTCGTCCAGCGCACCGCTGCCGCCGAGTTTCAGCGCAAACACTTCGCCCTGTGAAAACCCGGCGGAAATGAACTCCATGCCCAGGCCCACGACGGGCCGGGCGGCCGCGCTGTGATGCGTCAGGTCGTCGATTCGCCAGAGTTCCTTTCCGGTGGCCGGATCGTAGGCGTAATGCGCCTTCGCGCCGCTGCTCAGCAGCATCGGTTTCCCGTTGTAGTCCATCACATGCGGAGTGCCGAACGCCTTCCGCCAGTCGCCATCCGCCGCGGGCTTGCCATCCTTGAGGTCCTTGTAGTCGACCGAGCGCGTCGTTTGCCACGCGGTTTTCCCGGTTTTTTTGTCGAGCGCCACGATGAATTGAAAATCGCTCCCGTCGAAATTCATGATCAACAAATCCTTCCACACAATTGGCGAGGAACCCGCACCGCGGAAGTGATTGCACACAAAATCCGTGCGTTCCCACAGTTTCTCGCCCGTCTTCGTGTCCAGGCAGGCCGTGCCCGGCGAACCGAACGTGACGTAGATCCGCCCTTCCTCGATCACTGGCGTTGGCGACGCGTAGCTGTTGAACTTGTGGCAGAACTGCGGCGTGGCCACGCGGAAGAGCACTTTGTCCTGGAGAACCTTGCCGCTTTCCTTGTCCACACACATCACGGAGAGCTCGGTCCCGTCCTCGGTGGCCGTCGTCAACCAAACTTGCGACCCCCAGATCACCGGCGACGACCAGCCGCGACCGTGGATCGGCGTTTTCCATTTCAGTTGCTCGCCCACTCCTTTTTCGGATTCGCCAAACTTCACGGGCAACCCCTTTGCATCGGTATGTCCGTCGCCCGCCGGCCCGCGATACTGCGGCCAGTTGTCGGCGGCGACGGCACTGATGGAGGCAGCTAGGAGAAGCGTAAGGAGGCGCATGGGTGAAGTATAGGGATGGCACGATAACCTGCGAGAGGGGAAAATCGTTGCCGTGATTCAGTCCGGCGTCGTGAATACGGCATGCAAATCCACTCGTGTGCGCGTCGTGGTGATCTCGCCGGTCTGCGCTGGTGCCTGGACCACGGCGCGGATCTCGAGATGCGCGGGGATTTCAAACTGACGCCGCTTCTCGCCGCCGCCAGCGTCCTGCCTGTGCACCACCGATGGTGCGGGCCGCGTGCGGGCATCGAAACGATCGCCTTCCTGCTCGACGCTGGGGCCGATGTCCATGCGACCGATGAACTCGACTGCGCTGCCCTTAATTACGCTGTCTCGAGTCCATCATGGGATGCGGCAGCCCTGCTGATCGCGCGGGGTGCAAACCCGCAACGTGTCACCAAAGACAACTATTCAACGATGGTTCACGCCTCGCTGGCGCCGCCATCGGCAGACAAACTCCACATTTTGCGGCACCTGCTTGCGCTTGGTGTCTCACCGCATGCCGCCTCGAGCTACAATGAGTCTCCGGCGAGCCTCAATTCGTACGTGGGCGACTTTGCAGCGCTCCGATTGCTGTTCGAGGCCGGGGCCAATTTGGAGTTTCACGGCCCGGGGCCGCTTTTTCGGAGCATCGCATTCGATTCCCCCAGTGATGTGAAGCGTGCGCTGGATGCGACCGACGGAAGCGAAAGGCGGGACTGTTGGGAGAGAACGCCGCTGCTGTTTGCGGTGCTCACGGGCGACACCGCGAAAGCCCGGGTGTTGCTGGATGCCGGGTATTCGCTGCAGGATTGCGCACGGTGCGGCGACACCGCGCTGCATATCGCGAGCCGTGCCGGACACGCGGGCATGGTTGCCTGGTTGCTGGAGAACGGCGCCGACCCCAATGGCGCGCGCGAATTCGACGATACTGCTTTGCACGCGGCGGCGGAAGCCGGTTCCGCGGAATGCGCCGCGTTGCTCCTGGCGGCGGGTGCGGATGCGCGGCGCAAAAATCACGTCGAGAGTGAACCCATTCATCAAACCTCCTCGGAAGCGGTCATCCGTCTGCTCGTCGAGCACGGAGCTGATCCGAATGCAGTGGATGGATGCGGCGACTGGCCGATGAAGTCAGCGGCACAGTGCAATGATGTGGCTCTCGGCGAAGCCTTATGCTCGATGGGTGCGGAGAGCGACTTCACGAATCACAGCGGCTCGGCGCTGCATCAGGCGATCCGGGACGATGCGCGTGAATTCGCAGCGTGGCTGCTCGCCCGGGGCACGGATCCCAATGCGGCCGACTGCGATGGATGGACCCCTTTGTTTTACGCGACTTCCCGAGAGGCGATTGCCCTGCTTCGGAGCTACGGAGCCGATTTCGATCACCGCGATATTTGCGATGGCCTCCCGGACGGCCGGTGGAACGACCCGCTTTTGCACAGCGCATGAGGCGATAGCAAACCGCGCTTTCCCATTGCCTTCGCGTCACAACGGCCCAAAAATCTGCCATGAGCACTCCATCCAAATGGTCCCTGGAGGCCGACTTCCTTCAGGCATGCAACTGCGACTATGGTTGTCCGTGCGAATTTTCCGCTCCACCGACGCGCGGGTTTTGCGACGGCACCGGCGCGTGGCGCGTGATCCGCGGCCGTTTCGACGACGTCCCGCTCGACGGGTTGACTGTGGCCTTTGCTGCCCACTGGCCAAAGGCAATCCATGAGGGCAATGGCACACTCGCACTGTTCATCGACGAACGCGCGAATCCAGCGCAGCGCGCGGCCCTGCTAACCATCTGGTCCGGGCAGGCTGGGGGATTGCCCTTCGAGATCCTCGCTACCACCATTAGCAAGATCCTTGATCCGGTCTTTTCGCCGGTGCAATTCAACCTCGACGGCCGCAACAGCTCGGTGCGTGTCGGCAACCAGCTCAATATCGCGCTCGAGCCGATCAAGAATCCCGTCACCGGCGAACCTGAATCGGTGCGCGTCGAGCATGCGACGGGTTTCATTTTCAAGGGCGCCGAGGCGGTCTCGGGAAAGGAATGCAACGTCAACGTACCCGGCTTGAGCTTCTCCTGGCCGGACAAAGCGGCGTTTGTGACGCGTGTCCAGTACGGGAATTGAGTCACGCGGAAAGTTCCCGGCGATGAATCGTGCCGACGGGCTCGCCAGCGTATTGCAGCGGGACCGTGTCATCGTTCTCATCGCACTCGCCGGCATCCTGGCGCTCACTTGGGCCGGAATGTGGCGCGAGGCGCGAGGCATGTCGAAAACGGGTGTCTGCCAATGCCTGGGCATGGCCATGTCCGGCCCCGATGTGAAGGCGTGGTCCGCGGTTGCCATCGCGCCGCTTTTCCTGATGTGGGCGCAGATGATGGTCGCCATGATGATCCCCTCGGCCACGCCGATGATTCTCACTTTCGCTCGCGTCAACCGGCAGCGCAGCGAAAACGCCCGGCCTTTCGTGCCCACCGCCTGGTTTCTGCTCGGCTATCTCGTCGTGTGGTTTGTGTTCAGTTTTACCGTCGCACTCGCGCAATGGGTATTGCATGGCGCGGCGCTGCTCTCTCCGAAGATGACGAGCACCAGTCCGACCTTGGGCGGTGTGCTGTTGATCGCCGCCGGCATTTTCCAGTGGACTCCGTGGAAGCGTGCCTGTCTCAACCACTGTCGCTCGCCGCTGGAATTCCTCCTGTGCGGCTGGCGCGAAGGGCGCGTGGGTGCCCTTCAAATGGGCATTCAGCATGGCTCTTATTGTGCCGGTTGCTGCTGGTTGTTGATGGCACTGCTGTTTGTAGCCGGGGTGATGAATATCTGGTGGGTCGGGGCGATCACCCTGCTGGTCCTCCTGGAAAAGGCACTGGCGCAGGGGCCGCAACTTGGCGCCGTTGCCGGGCTTGTTTTCATCGTGTGGGGCGCGTGGATGATCGCCGCTCCCTCGGTTTAAACTCGCGATGGATCAGCGCCTTCGACGCGCAATCGCGGCGGCTGCTCCCGCCACTTTCCAGCACATTGGGATCCTAAGCTTAGAATTCCACGTGGACAAGTTGTCGCGGCCGCTTCTATAGTGTCACCTAAATACTAGTGACTCCAGCGTAACTGGACTGGCCACAGTTAGGCCGCAAATGTAATCACACTGGCTCACCT